>Ga0209135_1000010_pt1 | contig 69622 bp, 62 predicted proteins | sample LauGreSBDMM110SD_4_FD_187570 | JGI IMG/M metagenome (GOLD analysis project Ga0209135, IMG submission 187570) | Freshwater lake microbial communities from Lake Michigan, USA - Su13.BD.MM110.SD (SPAdes) (version 3) | ecosystem: Environmental > Aquatic > Freshwater > Lake | place: Lake Michigan... | reverse complement strand
AGACCATATGCCGATCAAAGGTTTTGCTCACATTAATGTGAGTACCAAAGATCTTGAAACATCCAGGCGTTTTTATTCCCAAGTTTTAGGTCTAGAAGATGGTCCTCGTCCACCTTTTGGCAGAGTTGGTGCATGGATGTATCTGGGCGATCAACCAATCGTTCACATCTCAACCGCACGTAGCCCAGAACCTAATCCAGCAAAAACAGATGCCTTTGACCACTTCGCACTCTGGACACAAGATATTAATCACTATCGTCAAGTCTTAAAGGAGCATTCAATCAAGAATGTTGAATTTGGAGTTCCTGATAATGATCAATATCAAATCTTTTTTAAAGATCCCGATGGTATGGAAATCGAGTTAATCTTTAGAGGTGAAGAAGCGCGCTTAGCCAGTCAGGCAGATGGTGCCAAAACAGATGCTAGCTTTGGAAGAAATCTATAAGCTTGGACCTTCCACACCAATCATTCGATTACAAACTTCATGAAAAGTCCTCCGTTACATCTACAAATATCACAAAAAATTCGACTAGATATTCAAGAGGGGAGATACCACCTCGGAGCACGCCTGCCAACCGAAGAAGAGCTCTGTAAGCAGTTTAAGGCAAGTCGACCAACCCTTCGGCAAGCACTCACTACCCTAGCAAATGAGGGGCTCATTATGCGTCGACCACGAACAGGTTCGACCGTATTAGCTAGCCAACCGCAAATTGTTCTTTCTCACTCGGTCAATTCAGTCAACGAACTGTTAGATTATCCCGGAGTGATGGTCAGAAAAATTCTGGCTATGTCCTATATCAAAACTGATGCCACTCTGGCAAATGCGATTCATTGTCCAGTCAATATGGAGTGGTTTCGGATTGTCTCACTCCGTTTTCAAAATAACTCCAATATCCCGCTTTGCCTAACCACCTATTACATCTTACCCAAATATGCTGGCGTTATTAAACACAAAAAACATTTAACTATCCCAATCAGTGAACAAATTGTCGAAATGTTTGATGAAGTCATCCAACGGGCCAAAGTAGAAATTTACTCCCAAAAAGTCCCCCCCGAATACATTGATGAGCTGCGTGTAGATAAACAAACCTCCGCCCTAGTAGTCATGCGCTCCTATCAAGGTAAAGATCAACAAACTTTTCAAATTACAACAAGTCATCATCCAGACGATCGCTACCGATATAGTTTTGAACTCATCAGAGAGCAAAGATCAATGTCGCAAACTATTAGAAAATAAACTCAAGGAGACTCTCATGAAATCTACCATCAATCATCATCTAGTCATTATTTTTTCATGCCTATTTTTAACGCAATTAAGCCTTGCTCAAGAAACTTTTCCCACAAAACCAATCACCATTGTCAATCCAAATCCGCCTGGCGGCTTTGTCGATAATGTCGGTCGAAATCTTTCGATCGTGTTACAAAAAATTCTCAAGCAACCTGTCTTAATTGTCAACAAACCCGGCGCTAATGGCGCTATCGGCCATGCTTTTGTCGCGAACACGAGTGCAGATGGATACACTCTTCTGCTCACATCACCGTCTTTAATTACCCAGCCCGCAATTGATGTCCTCTACAATAAAAATTCGAGCTATACACTCAACAAATTAATTCCAGTCGCACAAATCACCTCCGATCCAGCAATTATTTCAGTTCATCCAGAAACACAAATCAAAACGATCCAAGATCTTATCAAGCGTGCCGCTCCTCAAGGCAACATCGCTATTTCATCATCAGGAACTTACGGAGCAACCCACCTACCCATGGCGATGATTGAACATGCTACTGGCGTCAAATTTAAACATATTCCGACCAGTGGTGGAGCACCAGCAATGAACCTTGCCCTTGGCGGTCATGTCAATGCTGTAGCCTCTGCACCAAGTGTGGCTTTCCCACAAACGCAAGCGAATAAATTGATCCCAATTGCTCAAACTGGATCTAAACGGCTACCGCCTTTTTTAGAAATACCAACTCTCAAAGAGTCAAATATCTCAGTCGAGTATGCTCTATGGACTTCACTATTTGCACCTGCAGGAACCCCAGCGCCCATCTTAAAAGTAATCACGCAAGCAATGCGGGAGGCAACTCAAGATGAACAATTTAAAGTAGCACTAGTCAAAAGCAATTCCACTCTAGACTACCTCGATGGGGAAGATTTTAATCAGTTCTGGAAATCAGAAATCAAAAAATTACAAGATACAGTCCGCCAAATCGGTAAAGTCAACGAATAAAAAAAGCTCTCATTCATGGGTCAGTGCATTAGTGAGAGCTTTTTTACTACAACTTCAGCAACTATACAGGGGCAAACATTTGTCCACCATCGACATTAATTACTGAACCACTTAAATAACCACACAACACAGAGGAACAAAATGTCGTCAAGTGCGCAATCTCATCAGGCTCAGTCATGCGTCCAAATGGTAACTTTTGCGTTAACTCCGTCCACCGGGCTTCATCACCCAATTTATTCTTAGCATTTGCTTTCATCATATTCTCCATCCGATCACTTCGAGTCGGAGAAGGATTTATACCAAAAACACGCACGCCATGTTTGTGACTTGTGCCCCCAACAGCTTGCGTAAATGCCATTAAAGCAGCATTAGCAGTTACTCCACAAACATATTCTGCGCGTGGCGCCGCACCTGCCATACCAATAATATTTCCAATCACTCCTGCACCTTGCTTTTCCATTGCCGCAAGATAAATACGTGTCAAATTAATATAACCAAATAACTTCAATTCCCATGCCGCGCGCCAACGCGTTTCATCAATGTCAGCTATGACCCCGCCTGGAATAGCGCCAGCATTATTAATTAATATGTCGACATTTCCAACCTGGGCAAAAAGAGCCTCTGCCGATTTTGGCGCACCTAAATCTAATTCAACCGTCTGACAATTGACTGCATACTTCGATTCAATTAATGCCTTACCATTTTTTAAATTACCCGCATCACGAGAAGTAATAATTGGTAAAGCCCCTTCAGCTGCAAACGCCGCAGCAATTGCCAAACCAATACCCTTAGAACCGCCAGTTACTAATACTTTTTTACCTTTTAATTGCAAATCCATTTTAATTCCTTTCAAAAACTTCTTTTTATAAAAATTCGTTTTAGTTTTAATAAATATACCACTATAAATACTCACCAATGAATCATTGGTGATAAAGCTTTCTATGCTGTTTTAATTTTGGTCTCCTCCTGACTAAAATACAAATTACTTAAAGCCTAGAATACCAGTCGCTAAGGAGCGACTATCTCGTAAAGACCAACGGCCAGCCAGAATCGTAAAGTAAAAGTCACTTAAGTTTTTATTAAATAAACTCGGATCTTCTATATTATTTGTATGTCCAGCTTTTGGAAAAATCACTAGCGAAGCACTTGGGATGTTTCGCTTCATCAAAATTGCCGGCTCTAAACAGGGATCATCTTCATCCCCAGTAATAATTAAGGTAGGCGCTGTAATAGTGCGCATACCATCAATGAGTTCCCATAGCGATGGACGCATCTTCTGAACACCTCTTAAGGTATTAGCCGAGCCAATGGCAGGATGTCCTTCCATTTGCGTAGCAAATTCAGCAAAACCACGCGGATCTTTATTTTGAAATTGCACGCGTGTTGGGCCAATTGTGTACTTCTTAGCACCCTCAACACTACCCAAATCCTCAAACATTTTTGCAGCTGCCTCAACCTCAGCATGAAAGCCTTCTTTTTTCTCGGGTTGAGCGCCATAACCGCAACCAGCCACGACTAGAGATAAAACGCGCGACGCTTGATAAATCCCCATATGCAGTGCTGCAAATCCGCCCATCGATAATCCAACAATGTGCGCTTTTTCAATCTGTAAATGGTCCATGACCGCCACGATATCTTGCATCGCTCGCTTTTGCGAGTATGACTTGACATCCGTTGGAACATCGGAGGGAAGATATCCTCTTGCTGAGTAGGTAATACAGCGAAAATATCTGGAGAAATATCGCATTTGCGGCTCCCAACTCCGGTAATCAGCCGCAAATTCATGAACAAATATCAGCGGTTGACCAGTTCCAGCCTCTTCATAGTACAAATTAATGCCATCATCAGTTTTTGCGAATGCCATACAATCTCCTTTAAATCACATCTTGTTTTTTAAATTCTAAAATTTCTTCTTCTGTGTAATATAACTCTTTTAAGATTTCATCCGAATGCTCACCAAGATCCGGGGTTTGTGAAGTGATCTTGGCCGGCGTTCGAGATAGCTTGACCGCTTGATTCACTAACTTGAGTGACGGTTTACTCGGGTGTGAAACTTCCACAGACATTGCTTGTGAGATCACCTGCGGATCGTTAAATACCTCTGCCACATCATAAATCGGACCCGTAGGCACACCCACTGCATTTAACTTCTCAACCCAATACGCCTTTGGCTTTGCTTTAAAAATCGGTATTAAAGTTTGGCTAAGCTCACTGCGGTGCTGAACACGCATTGATTCAGAATGAAAGCGGGGGTCGTCTTTTAAATGCGGATGTTCAATCACATCACATAAACTAAGCCACATGGCCTCACCAGTTGCAGCAACATTCATATAACCATCACTACTTTGATAACAAGATGTGGGCATACTCGTTGGATGATCATTACCTACTTGCAGCGCAACATCACCTTCCATTAAATATCTAGCCGCCTGAAAATCCATCATAGCCACGCCTGCTTGAACTAAGGAACTCTGGACCCACTGGCCTTGGCCAGAAACTTCTCTTTCAAGTAAAGCTGTCAATGCTCCACAGGCGGCTATATATCCAGCAGTAATATCAGTAATCGCAACACCCGCGCGCATGGGACCTCCGCCCGGAGCACCAGTCACCGACATAATACCGCTCATACCTTGCGCAATTTGATCAAACATTGGCCTTTTTAAGTAAGGACCATCCTGACCAAAACCAGAAATTGAAACTAAGATAATTCTGGGATTAATCTTTTTTAAGGTCTCATAGTCTATCGCTAAACGTAATTTAACATCCGGGCGAAAGTTTTCTACAACCACATCCGCAGTTTTAACTAAACGATAAAAAATATCACGACCAACTGGATTTTTTAAATCCAAAGTCATGGATCGCTTGTTCCGATGTAAGTTTTGCATATCAGGTCCTGACCGCGTCCCACTAAACTGACTAGTACCGGTTTTTGCTGACATTTCAATTTTAATCACGTCAGCACCAAAATCAGAAAATTGTTTGACGCAAGTTGGGCCGGCTCTGGCGCGGGTTAAATCTAAAACTTTAAATTTTTTAAGTGCTGTCATATTGAAGTCAAATGGTTCAGTTGTTGTTGATGAAGAATAAAATCGTCAAATGCTATTTTTCCATGAAACTGGGGCTGATAATCAAAATCTTTTTTGATTCGTGCAATACGCATCGGCGAGCGCGGCAATGGTCCATTTTGACCAATCGTACACGACTCGAGTTGACTTGTGATTTCATAACTAAATAAAGGAAATAATTGCTTTAGCCATACTAGCCAATCAGATAATGGCCAAGTTAGCCCACTCGCTAAATGATAAAGCGCCTGCGAAGAACTGCCCCTAACCAGGATCTTCGTTAAACCTACTGCCACATCTCGGCTGTACACATAATCTGTGCCAACAGCGTCATGGACAACAATATGTTCACCATTCTTCGCGGCCCAGTAAAGTTGTAGTGGCAAACTCAGTGTATCTCGGTGTCCGCTATCATACTCCCAAGGTCCATAAACCAAACCCAATCGTACCGTAGTAACGTTTAGGCCTCTGGTTTGGCGATATCGAATGGCGGCTCTTTCGGCAGCCAGTTTACTAATACCATAGATAGTTACTGGCAACACCGGACTTAATAATTCATCAATTTGAGGATCATGCGTTCCTAAGTGGCCAAATATAGACCCTGAACTTAACTGGATTACTTGCTCAATAGAGTTCTGTAAAGCCGTCTCAAAAACTGCTAATGAACCCATCAAGTTAACAGCCATTATTTCCTCTGTATGGTCTTTCTCACGCAATTGATCTGCAGTTATAGCGGCCGCATTAACAATTTTTGTAATGCCATAATGTCGACAGATATGATTTAAATCAGTAACTTGACTCACACTGCCAGAGCAAAAATCGTAATTTACACCGAGTTCCTCAAGAAGGTTTTGCAGTGCTAGTGGCATGGCTTTGGGCGCCATTAAGATTACCTTTTCGCCAATTGCAGATAATTCCTGGGCGAGGTTTAGACCAACAAAACCAGTACCACCGGTAATTAATATTGCCATAAATCGATTAACTTTTTTTAATAAAACTAGATATTACACCTACTTGAAATAATCAATGATATGAGTTAGTCTTTATTCAGATACAAAGTTTTTTAAACTAAACACCCCTAGGAGAAAAAATGCTTATGCAATATGCCGCAAAAAAAATAACGAAAAATGGTTTTTTAAGCTTGATGCTACCGGGTCTTATAGTCTGTTCTCTTTTAGCCACGTCACCTATCTCAAGCCAAGCGCAAGAAAAAGTAATTCGGATTGGTGCCCTCCTGCCAGCCTCTGGTGGCGGCGCTTACTTTGGCGTCATGGGTAAACAAGGAGCTGACCTTGCTCTAGAACAAATTAATAAGACCGGTGTTAATGGCTATAAATTAGTCATTAATTATGAAGACTCCCAGTGTCAACCTCTGCCAGCGACGAATGCTGCTAAAAGAATACTTGAAAACTTTAAGCCCCATGTTGTCATCGGCGAAGAGTGCTCCGATGCCACACTCGCAGCTATTTCGGTTCTGGAAGATGCGAAAGTCCCTCTCCTGAATGCTGGCTCAGCAACAGTCAAATTTACGGAATCTGGTTATAAGTATGCGTTTCGAATTTTTCCAGATGCTAGACAACAAACAGATAGTTTAGCGACTAATGCCGCTAAAAGGATGAATGCCAAAAATGCTATTTTGCTGAACGAAAAAACCAATGCGGGTATCGATATTGCAGATACGTTTGAAAAAACCTTCTCAGCTAATGGCGGTAAGATCCTAGGCCGGCTTGAGTTTGCTAGAGATGTCAATGACTTCACTGCAATTGCAACAAAAGTTGCCTCTATGGGTAATGTGGATGTTTTACTTATTTCCGCTCTAGAGGGGCAGACCGTTAAACTCTTTCAAGCTTTAGCTCAAGCAGGTGTTACCAAAGGTGGCGGTGGCAAGGCAATCCCCATTGCAACGATTTGGGTACCTTGGGGATTTGATCAAAAAGCAGGTAAGGCTGCAGTTGGCTATACCAGAATCTCGCAGTTTGATCCGAATGAAACGCGTCCGGTAGTTCAAAATTTCGTGAAAGCATTTAAAGCAAAATATGGTGCAGACGCTGTCCCAACCCATATTAATGCCCATGCTTACGACCAAATATTAATAATTGCCGAAGCTGTTAGAAAAGGTGCGACTGATTCTGAATCGATTAAAAATGAATTTTTAAAGATGAAAGATGTCGAAGTCACTACAGGCAAAATCACTTTTGGCCCAAATGGTCAGAATCAAAATATGTCAGTGATTCACTATGTAGAAACAAATCCTGACTTGAGCTGGAAGACCTTGAACTGGTAATTTACTAATTAAAATTAGGAAAAGTCCGCCACTGCTTCGTGACGGACTTTTTTGTAATAACACCAGTTATTCCTCTTACCTGCATCTAAATTGGTATCTATATGTCTGATTTTTTTTACTTAATTGCCCAACAAACAATTAATGGTGTTGTGATGGGTTGTCTATATGTGATGGTTGCCCTTGGCCTGACTTTAATTTATGGGGTAATGAATCAAATTAACTTTGCCCATGCAGACTTCGTAACACTTGGTGGTTTTGCCGCCTATTTTTTTGTAAAGTGGATGGGAGGCGGTTATCTTCTAAGTATTCTAGTTGCCTTCTTGGCGGGGGCCTGCCTTGGATACCTAGTCAATTTAATGATCTTTGCCCCACTGCGGGAACGAGGAGATGAGCTCAGGCCACTGATTGCTACTATTGGTGTATCCGTTCTTTTAGAAAATGGCGCCCTGATTGCATTTGGTCCAGTCCCTTATCAGTTTGATAGCCCATATGACGAAACGATCCGACTTGGGAAAATTTTCTTCACGACACAAAGCCTCTTAGTCGTGATTGTAGCGTCTAGTTCAATCGCTGCACTATATGCTTTTATGAAATACACATTCATTGGTAAAGCCCTTCGAGCAATTGCGCAGGACCGCGAAACAGCCGGCTTGATGGGTATTAATCAAGCATTTTTAATTATGTTAACCATTGTAATTGCTTCAGCAATGGCCGGTATGGCTGGAGCTATGTTAGGTCCCATATTGGTACTTACTCCATTTGCAGGTGCCTCTGTCATTGTTAAAGCTTTTGCAATTGTAATTATTGGTGGCTTTGGCAATATGGCAGGAACAATTATTGCTGGCCTTTTAGTTGGTCTTATCGAAGCGTTTACAACGCAATATTTGGACTCTGGCGTAACTGACCTCGTCGTCTTTGCACTCCTTCTAATAATGCTTCTTGTCAAACCAACAGGCTTGATCGCTGAAAAGAAAGAAGAAAATGTCTGAACAGCTTTCTATCTTAAAAAAAATCCCAAGCTGGGTTTACTATCTACTCACAATCGCACTCATCATTGTTCTACCCATCTTGCTTGGCGGCTCTGCTTATTGGCGAAGTATTCTTATTACGATCTCTTTAAATATTATGCTGGCTATGTCCCTCAATCTTATCTTGGGATATACCGGCCAGCTTCATCTTGGGCACTCTGCATTTTACGGGGTTGGAGCTTATGCAACCACCCTTCTGATTAAAAAAGCAGGCTTCAGTTTTTGGATGGCAGTGGCTACTAGTTCTTTATTAGCAGGCATTATCGGGATATTACTTGCGTTCTTTGCCACCCGTCTAAAAGGACATTATTTAGCAATCGCGTCTATGGCGTTTGCGATTATCTTGCATCAAATCTTATTAAATTGGGGAAGTATGACTTCTGGGCCATTAGGTATCTATGGCATCGCGCCCCCGCCACCTATTGCCCTTTTTGGACTAGAGATTAAATTCAATAATCAAGTGAATCTCTTTTATTTGATTTCGTTTGTAGCACTCATTTCTTATATTGTCTTAAACAATATTTTAAAGTCCCCAATTGGTGATACCCTTCGGGCAATTCGAGAAGATGAAGTCTCTGCAGCGTCATTAGGTATTAACGCCAAACTCTGGAAAGTATTTTCCTTCGGAGTTGGTGCCATGATTGCCGGTCTAGCAGGATCCTTTTATCCAAGCTTTGTGGGCACCCTAGTGCCAGATGCCTTTGCAGTAATCGAGTCATTTTCATACTTAGCCATGGTAGTAGTTGGTGGTATGGGAACGATGATCGGCCCCATTATTGGTGCAGTTGTACTCACCTTATTGCCCGAACTATTACGTAGCATCGGAGACGCTAGGCTATTAGTCTATGGTCTGTCCCTAACTCTCGTAGTTCTGTTTATGCCAGGTGGCATCCTGCAAGCTATACAACTCATTAAAACAAAGCTGATCAAGTAACTTAATCATTTCAGATGAACCTATGCTAGACAATATCTTAGAAGTCAATAACTTATGTAAATATTTCGGTGGTGTCAAAGCCGTTGAAAAAATTTCATTAAAGGTTTCGAAAAACTCGATTCAAACGATTATCGGCCCCAATGGCGCTGGAAAATCAACGACTTTGAATCTTTTGTCTGGAACTTACTTTCCGACTCTGGGAAATATTCTTTACAAAGGTAAAGATGTTACCCATTTGGAACTGCATGAACGTGTTCCACTGGGTATGGCCAGAACTTTTCAAAAAATTCGTCTTTTTAAACAACTCTCTGTTTTAGATAATGTGATCGCTGGTTTTCATATTCATCACAAAATACCATTCTGGCAATATATCCTGCCCGCAGGAGCTTATAAAAAGAATCGGTTAGATTGTCAAGATGAAGCTCTTAGCCTGCTTGATTTTGTGGGCCTTGCCGACAAAGCCGAGGAGCGAGCCGGGTCACTTCCTTATGGCTCGCAACGGCTTTTAGAAATTGCACGCGCTCTAGCAACTAGGCCAGAAGTTTTCATGTTGGACGAACCTGCTGCTGGCCTAAATGATGTTGAAGTTCAGTTTCTCATGAGTCGACTAAAAAATTTACAAAATAAAGATATGACCATCATCTTGGTTGAACATAATATGAAATTAGTCATGAAAGTCGCCGATGAGATATTTGTAATGGATCATGGTGAATATCTTTTTGATGGCAAACCAGCAGCGGTTCAAAGTAATCCAAAAGTCATCGCAGCTTATCTAGGGTCAAGTGGAACTGAAATATGAGCACATTAATTGAAGCAATTGATCTTGAAATTGCCTACGGGGATGTTGCGGCCTGCCAAGATATTAGTTTTAAGGTAGAAGAAAATGAAATTGTTACTTTAATTGGTTCCAACGGAGCAGGCAAAAGTACAACGATGAGAGCCATTGCTGGAGCTATGTATCCTCGCAAAGGAAAGATTATTTTTGATGGTATTGATATTACGAAAATGCCATCCTTTGAACGCAATCAATTAGGAATCGCACTTGTGCCCGAGGGTCGTCATGTGTTCCCGTTTTTGACCGTCATAGAAAATTTAGAGATGGGGGGGTATTGCCACCGAAATAACCGTTCCAAAATGAATTCTTTAATCGAAAAAATGGTGACGATGTTCCCCAAGTTAAAAATGCGGGCTAAGCAACCAGCGGGTACCTTATCGGGAGGCGAACAGCAAATGCTCGTAATTTGTCGAGCACTCATGTCAGAGCCAAGGCTACTTTGTCTTGATGAGCCATCCCTTGGACTAGCACCGATTATTGTGCAAGATATTTTTAAAACTATTCGGGAAATTAATGCGAATAATACGAGTGTTTTGTTAGTCGAACAAAATGCACACTATGCTCTATCGACTGCATCTCGTGGTTATGTTCTTCAAACCGGTCGCATCCTCACCAGCGGATCAAGTAAAGATTTAGTGAATGATCCACAAATCAAAGAGGCCTATCTTGGTAGTGTTTAAATCGAAAGAATTTCATGGAAAATATCCTCAATAAATATTCGCTGACTGGCAAAGTTGCCATAGTTACTGGTGCCGGCCAAGGAATTTGTCGAGCAATTGCCATTGCCTTTGCGCAAGCAGGAGCACAAGTCGCTTGCCTAGATTTTTTAACAGAAAATGCCGTGCGAACTGCCGATGAAATTAATACGATGGGTGGAAAAGCCATTGGCCTGTATGTTGATGTAAGCGACGAAGTAGCTACACAAAACGCCGTCTCGGAAGTTGTTAAAAACTTTGGGGGAGTACAGGTCCTTCTGAACGGCGCTGCGGCTAAAGATCCAAGTGGCAGTGTTGTAAATTATTCTCTTGCCGATTGGAATAAAGCGATTTCTGTCAACCTAACGGGTGCTTTTCTCATGAGTAAAGTAGTAATTCCTCATATGATTCAAGCCAAAACTGGTTCAGTGATTCATATTGCCTCACAACTAGGCCGAGTTGGTATAGCTGATCGGGCAGTCTACTGTGCAATTAAAGGAGCTTTAATTAACTTAGCCCGCGCGATGGCTGTTGATCATTCTGCTCAAGGTATTCGGACTAATACGATTTCACCCGGTGCAATTGAAACTGAGCGAATGACTATGCGCTTTGGTACGATGGAGAACGCTCGTAAAGAAATGGGCCCTATGCACTTGGTTGGTCGCCTCGGTTTGCCCGAAGAAATTGCCCTTGCAGCACTCTATCTCGCGAGTGATGCTTCCGCATTTGTAACAGGGTCTGATTTATTAATTGATGGTGGTTATGCTGCTCAATAATTTTTACTGAAAAAGGTAGGAAGATTATTACCGCTATAGGGAGTTTTCCAACAATACAACAACTTGCTACTCGGTTGGACCCGCTCAGCACTCTTCTCGAACAGCAGAAAAAAATACACTCCCTCAATCAGGCCTACCACTGTATTGCATCTGAGACGAATCAAATCTCCACGCTCCATGGCCCCCTTCAAGGGGTAGGAATGATTCATAAAGATATCTTTCAATTAGAAGAACATATGCCAGGATTGGGTGTCAATGCTGGATATGCACAGGCAAAAGTTACGCGTGCGCGAGCGATTACAAAACTGCATGAAGCAGGAGCAGGTATTTTAGGAACAGCAGTAATGGCTCCATATGCTTGTGGAGCGACATCACAGAACAGTAGTTTTCCTAGATGTCTGAACCCTCTTGATCCCCATTGGATGGTCGGGGGATCGTCCAGTGGCTCGGCAGTGGCCGTTGCGTCTGGAATGACGCCCGTTTCTTTAGGTACAGATACCAGTGGATCGGTTCGAATTCCGGCAGCATCTTGCGCAATCTTGGGTTTAAAAACTACCCCTGGTGTTATTTCAACAGAAGGAGTAATGACTCTAAGCCCTACACTAGATACCGTTGGGATTTTAGGTAAACATGTTCAAGATATACAACTGATTTTAAATATCCTAACCGAGGTGCCTCTGCAAGATATTGCACCACAGCACAATATTGCCTACTGGATTCCCGAGCAATTACTCAATCAGACAATTTTTAACGGTTTAACGCAGTTTATTTCGACGCGGTTCCCAAAAGCAGACCAGATCAATTTCACCGATTTTGAGATCTACCGAAAAGCCACAGAACTCATTTTCTCCTATGAATTAAATCAACAATTTTCAAATCGATTAGATGATCCAACAATTACAAAAACAATACGATCAATCTGCAAAAGGGCGCAGTATATATCGCCAGAGCAATATCTAGAATATCTAAATAGTCTTACCCAACATCGCCAACAGTTTATCGATCAATACCTAACCGACCATGATCTGATTATCATCCCTTGTTTTTCATGCTCTTTACCAGACTGGCAAGAAGTGGAAATTGGTCATCCACAATTTCATCAAGAAAAGTTGATGGGATTATTTCACTTGATGGGTTTTATTAATTACTTAGGACTACCTGCGATTAGTATTCCCATCGGACTTGATGCCAATCACCGACCTTTGAGTGTACAAGTTATTAGTCGGCCATTGATGGAAAAAAATCTACTTGAATTTGCTCAAAAAATTCTCACTTAAAAAAATTGATTTATTTAAGATTATTAATCTGAAGATATTGTTGTAATTTTTTGTTAGCTTTATCCTCTATGTTCTGCTCAGTATTTTCTAATGCATGCGCAATTTCAATAATAGCGCTTGGGGTAAGATCTGGCACTTTACTATCAGGTACAGAAGATTTTTTAAACTTCTTTCTCGGCGCCTCTTGAGATAAAGAAGAGTCGTTTAGATGGCTAGTCGGGCTAATATTGGACATCGATTCACCCCCTTTGGTTGTGCAACTGATACTTAGCCTACACCTTTTATTGAAAAATGCAATACTTTAGGATTCAAAACCCCTTAAAGTATTTTGTTTCGGTTTAGATAAATACTTGAATTCAATAAAGTACGTAGTGAACATTCATTGCGAATGTATCAAAATCTTATTGAGATTTTTCTGGTTGCCGATCAAATCGAACAAGGATGTACTTAAATATCAGCTCGGCGGTTAGGATAACAAATACCATCCGAAAAATATGAAAAATTGTGACTGCCGGTACATTGAGTTTAAATACTTTTGCAGTAATACCCATTTCAGCCATACCTCCAGGGACATTACTCAAAATCAAGGATTCAATATCTAAGTCAGATAATTGCTGGATAAGTAACGCTAGTATGACGCTAAAGCAAATACAAATGACTGTATAAACAGAAATCCCTATCGCCAAGTTTTTAGCATGCGCTATAAACTCTTTTGTAAAGCGAACACCGAGTGCTGTACCTAATAATAATTGGGCTAAATTGGATATGAATTTTGGCCATGACGTTAGTTCGATTGCGAATATAGCCATTAATGCAACCACTAAAAGTGGGCCAAGTAAAAATGCATTGGGTAAATTTAAAAATCGAAAAAATAATACGCCACATAAAGAACCCAATAAAAGAAGGCCACACCCCTGAATAGAAAAATTCCTATTGAGCGCGTTTAGTTCAAAATCTCCGGGTGTGCCCCATATCTGAAACAATAAGGGAACTATACACAGAACGATTAAAAGTCTTAGGGAGTGCGCTGCCGCCACTAAATCGGCTCGCTGATGGTGGCGGTCAGCAAGGTTAGTCATCTCTGCTGCGCCGCCTAAAGCTGCGCAAAAAAAAGCTGTTCGCATTGGTATCTTAAAAATACGCCAAAGTAACCAAGTACCAAAACTAAGTAAAAGTAGCGAGCCTAAGCAGACTAATATAATAAATGGAAAATCACGAACAATCTCCTTTACAACCAAAGGCGAAAAGGTTAGTCCAATTGCAATGCCAATTAGCCACTGGCCAGTATATCGGCCAGCGACAGGAGCCTGCAAATTAAACCCAAGTACACACAATAATGCAACGACTAAAAGTGGTCCAAGCATCCACGGCAGGGGGAAATTTAAATAACTGGCTAGGTAACCACTAATGCTTGCAATAACATAAGTCAATAACCATTGAAGCCATGACGATTTAAAAACAATTGCCATTTAAAAACTACACTTACTCTGCTTTAATATTTGCATTTTTTACGATCGCAGCAAAACGTGTTAAATCAAATTTAATTTGCTCAGAAAATTTTTCGGGAGAACCAACTGTAGCGGTTATACCCATCGCATTTAACCGTTCCTTGCCCTCAGTCGAGGCAAGAATTTCATTTAAGGCTTGATTCAGTCGCATAATAACTGGTCTTGGAGTTTTTGCAGGTGCTAATAAGCCAACCCAACTACTCAGCTCAAAATCTTTAATGCCACTTTCCATAAATGTTGGCACATCCGGCAAGCTAGAACTGCGCTGAAAACTAGAGACAGCCAGTGGTGTTAATCGGCCCGACTTAATATGCTGGTTTGCACCAGCAACCGCAGTGTAGACAAGTGGAATATTCCCTCCCAAAAGATCAGTCATCGCCTGACCACCTCCTTTATAGGGAATATGAACGAGATTAGCTCCTGTTTTTTGCTTTAATAATTCTCCAGCGATATGCGGCGAACTTCCAGTTCCAGAAGTTCCATAAGATAAACCCTGTGGATCTTTCTTAGAAATTGCAATCATGTCATTGACAGTTTTACCAGGAAAGTTATTGTTTGCTACTAAGATTAAAACTGCATCACCAATTTTACCGATGGGGGAAAAATCTTTGACTGTATCAAAAGAAATCTTTTCAAAAACATGTGGATTAATGACCAGCGTACCATCAAAGCCTAGCAATAAGGTATAGCCGTCTGGCTCAGCACTCGCGACTTGATAGGAGCCAATATTACCTGAGGCACCTGGACGATTTTCAACAACTATTTGTTGGCCAAGCTTGGTAGATAACTGATCTGCAATATATCTACCTGAGGTATCTGTAACCCCTCCAGGAGTAAACGGCACGATTAAACGAATGGGTTTTACAGGATATACGCTTTGGGCATGGGCAAGTGATATGGCAAATAAGCAGCTAATTAGACTCATACCAAACCACTGCATCCGCTGATGTAAATTTACTTTCATGAAAATCTCCCCATTCTAGTGATTAAGTCTACTTGCTTTTAATATACTTTTTTTCAAATTCCCAGACAGCCTCAAACCCCATCAATTTTGATAGCTCAGAAAAATCGTATAAGTCCTGGTTTATATCGACAGATGAACCCATCTGCTTAAACTGCTCATAAACGGCCGCCATCGCTTGCGTAGCAGCTAATAAAGCAGTCACAGGGAAAATCGCAATCCGATAACCAAGTTCTTGTAATTCATTTTTAGTCAGTACTGGAGTTCGTCCTTTTTCAACCATATTAGCAATCATCGGAATCCCTTTGAAGTTTTGACAAATGATGGCCATTTCTTCGATTGACTCGGGTGACTCAATAAATAAAATATCTGCGCCAGCCTTGGCATAAGCCTCTCCTCGGCGTAATGCCTCATCCAATCCAAGGGTAGTGCGTGCATCAGTGCGCGCAATAATCTTAAAATGAGGATCAACTCTAGCATCAACAGCTACTTGAATTTTTTGGACCATTTCTTCTAAAGAAATAACACGTCGACCAGGCGTATGACCACATTTTTTAGGGAACTCTTGGTCCTCTAGCTGAATTGCTGCTGCCCCAGCGTTTTCATAGCCACGAATCGTGTGACGCACATTGAGTAGGCCACCATACCCAGTGTCACCATCTGCAATTAATGGTGTTTTGGCCATACTTGCCATTGCAGTAACTCGACCCAGCATGTCAGAAAAGGTCGCTAAGCCAGCATCCGGCAAACCCAATAAAGATGCCACAGTGCCATAACCGGTCATGTAAAGAGCCTCAAAATTCATCCGATCGGCTAGTCTTAATGAAACCATCTCAAAGACCCCGGGAGCAACAATCAGATGATTTTCTTGCAACCGATCTGCAAAGGCCTTTCTACCATCGCTCATTACGCCCCCTTTATAATTATGGCCTGCCCAGCACGATTCGAACGTGCGACCTACGGCTTCGAAGGCCGTTGCTCTATCCAGCTGAGCTATAGGCAGATGTGTATATTGATTTTAACTGATTTACCAACAACTTTGATAGTGACTTTTTAAGTCAGTCCTGTTATAAAATACGAGTGTCCTTTTAATCCAATTCCAAGCTTATGAAAATTTCTAAAATATATATCTTTTTGATCGGTATTACACTCAGTTTCGCACTCATTATTCCAGTAAGTGCTCAAAATCGTTTTGATGTTGGCGATGATAAATACACCCCCAGTATGGGCCAGAGTGGAAAAGATGTCATTTGGATACCGACGGGTAATGATTTAGTAAGCTCCATGCTAAAAATTGCTGAAGTGACACCAAAAGATCTCGTCTACGATCTGGGCGCAGGGGATGGAAAAATTGCGATTGCCGCAGCTAAAGAATTTGGGGCGAATGCTATTGGTATTGAGTTTAACCCTGATATGGCTGCCCTAGCACAAAGAAATGCTAATCGAGCCGGTGTCGGTAATAAAGTGAAGATTATCAATGGTGATATTTTTGTTGAGGACTTTAGCAAGGCAACGGTAGTTACTCTGTACCTGTTACCACACCTCAATATCAAACTTCGTCCAATCATCCTGAATATGAAACCAGGCACTCGAATCGCTTCGCATGCTTTTAATATGGGGGACTGGGAACCTGATAAAGAAATAGATAGCAGTATGGCTAGAGGCTATTTTTGGGTTGTCCCAGCCAAAGTTGAAGGTAATTGGGCGCTCACGGGTATCGAACCCCAAAGTAAAGTGGTTCTTAACCTTGCGCAACGATATCAAAAAATTGGAGGTGTACTTACTATCGGTAACACATCTCAATCAATCCTGAATGCTCAAATTAGTGGAGATAAATTAAGCTTTGGCTATATTGATCGTAATCAGCAATTTCATACAGCAATAGTTAAAGTGAATGGCTCAGAATTGATAGGCCATAACAAAGGCGAAAACTCCGATAGTGAAATTATTGGTAAACGTTTCTAACTAAAATAGCTTTACGCATGGATGCCTTCAGACTAGGAGAGCTTGCTAGTCTGAATAATATCTATTCTTAGGATCCATCAGTATGCCCAACTGATGAACGTTACTGGTAATGACCTCGCCGAAGACTACTTGGCTTATATCGATTTTGATCAGCGATAAAACGTCAACTTCCTTGCTCGTGAAAAAGCTGTTTCATCATTTCAAATGATTTTTTGGATAAACCGATAAATTATCTTTTGGAGTATTTGAGTATCTTTCCCTTTTGCTAGCTTCGCTGGATCTGCCAGTAAAATCGAGCTCTAATAGGTCTTGAGATAGTGCTTTACTGGTAAAACTATTATGTTTTGCCAAAACAGGATTACTAGTAACGCATAGAATGGCAATAATTATTTGACTGATGGATATTGTTATGAGCATACCTGATTAACGTATCTAGTATTCGCATGGTTTACAGGCATATCTTAGAAGTGTCTAATTTCTTAAATATTACCTCCTCATGACATCACATACATGAGAAATCCCCCAACACGAATTAATTTGATTTAAAGGCCTGCATTGATTAAAGTTAAAAGATAAAAAAAGTAGTTTTTAATGTAGCGTTCACTAAATTTTAATGTATCATTCACTAAACAAATTAATAATTAATGATCCATCAATCTGATTATTGAAGGTAATTTATAGTATCTCTCATATTTACATCGATAAAGGAATCCTTATGTACGATATATTTCAAACAGAAAAACTCATCGAACTTTGGCTGACAGAGGATATCGGACATTGCGACTTAACAGTCCAACTCATGATCCCAGAAGATGCCTTGGGAACTTTTTATATGAATGCAAGGGAACCCATGTACATTGCCGGTTTAGATGTGGCAGCGCGGGTTTTTTGTAAGTATGATTCACGACTGCAAGTAACTCGCCATGTCAAAGATGGAGATCAGGTTCAAAAGGGAACCAAATTATTGACGGTTACTGGACCAGCGCGCAGTATTCTTACTGCCGAACGCCCTGCCCTCAATATTGCTCAACGACTCTGCGGTATTGCGACCGAAACTGCGCGCTATAACGCTGAAATTCAAGGCACTAAGGCTCGTTTAATCGATTCACGTAAAACTACACCAGGCTTGCGAATGCTTGAAAAACATGCCGTAGTCTGTGGCGGTGGACTCAATCACCGCTTAGGACTAGATAGTGGTGTAATGCTCAAAGATAACCATATTGTAATTGCCGGTAGTATCTTCAATGCAGTTGCTAGTGCACGCAAATTACTTCCTATCCTCACTAAAATTGAAGTAGAGTGTGACCGTATTGACCAAGTAATAAAGGCGTTAGAGGCTGGTGCTGATGTGATTATGCTAGACAATATGTCGCTCGAAGATATGACAAAATCCGTGGAAATAGTCGCAGGTAAAGCGAAAATAGAAGCTTCTGGTGGCATCCATATCAAAACGATTCAAGCCATTGCAAAAACTGGCGTGGACTATATTTCAACAAGCAAGATTACCCAAGCTGCACCTCCAGTCGATATCGGTCTTGACGACTAATTAGTTGGATTGATAAAAATAATCCATGCAACCAGGCAAGTTCTTTTTTGTCGTTGGACCAAGTGGTAGTGGCAAGGATAGCCTCATCTCTGGGGTGATGCCTTTACTCCCTAACAATCAATTTCTTTTGGCGCGCCGTGTTATTACCCGTCAAGCGCTGCTGCATACTGAGGACCATGATAGCTGTAGTGCGGCAGAGTTCTTAGAACGTGAGAAAAATGGTGATTTCATCATTACTTGGCAAGCCCATGGACTATATTATGGCTTACCTTCCTCCCTTCTACATGCTATAGAACAAGGGGTACATGTCATTGCTAATGGCTCTCGTAGCATGGTTCATTTGCTCCAAGAAAAAGTACCCCATCTTTGTGTCATCGAGGTTAATGCGCCGATTGAAGTCCTTCGAATGCGCCTAAATTCTCGGGAACGAGAAACTCCAGAAGAAATTGAGAAGCGCTTAACAAGAGCGTCTTTACCCCTACCTGCTGGAATACCCCGCTTTAAAATCAATAACAACCTCAGTCTAGGAATCGGGATTAGTCGACTCAAAGCAATACTCCTTTGCGATCCAAAGTCAACCGACAAAATCCAACACGATTTATACCAAAAAATTGGTGGTAAAAGCTTAAACCGTGCGTCCTACAGCCAACTCATACCAGCAATTATTCAAAAAAAGTTTTCTTTTGATGATGCGCAAACTTTTTTAATTGCCTGTACAGAACATTTAACCGAAGATGAAATTGTCTCTATTGCGCATGCCCGAACCTTCAATTACCCAAGAGTCGCTTGGGGGAAATCTATCGTCGTCGATAAGCACTCTCTTGGCGGAATTATAGGTAACCGTGTCTCACTAGTTGTCATTCCAATCATTGCGGCATTTGGATTACTCATACCAAAAACTTCATCGCGCGCAATTACATCTGCTTCTGGCACAGCTGATACGATGGAAGTCCTTGCTAAGGTGGATCTTAATTTTGACGAAGTAAAAGCTTGTGTGCAGGCCACAAATGGTTGTATTGCATGGAACGGTAGACTCAATCATTCATTGCTGGATGAAGCGATTAATCCAATTACGAAGTCTTATGGTTTAGATTCGCGTAAATGGTCGGTAGCATCTATTTTGTCAAAAAAATATACCGCCGGCTCTACCCACATCGTCATCGACGTACCTTATAGTGCGAGTGCAAAGGTTAAAACTCAGGATGAAGCGGTAGAACTAGCGCACTTATTTGAATATGTTGGGAAGGAGATCGGCTTGATCGTTAAAGCCTTTCCTACCGATGGTGATCTACCTATTGGGATGGGTATTGGCCCCGCTCTAGAGGCTAGAGATGTTTTACAAGTTCTAGCGAATGACCCTAAAGCATCGACCCCACTACTAGAAAAATCCTTATTTTTTGCAGCGCATATTCTTGCGTTTGACCCAAGTGTAGGTAATTTTGATGCTGGCTATCAATTAGCCCAAAAATTACTCGTTTCTGGGGCTGCCCTGAAAAAAATGGAGGCAATTATCAACTTCCAAGGAAAATTACCCACCCAAGATTTAAAAATTTACACATTAGAAGTCACTGCTGAAAGTAACGGACGGGTCCAAAAAATTGATGGAGGAATTATTTCTGATATCGCGCGCCATTGTGGTGCACCAGTCCTCAAGTTAGCAGGTGTTGACTTAAAAAAACTACCCGGAGATGAGGTAGTTCAAGGTGAGCCCTTATATCTGATACAGAGTACTGATCTTGAAAAACTACAACATGCTCATCAAAAAGCCTTGATAAAATCAGGATTTATCATGGCATCATTAAATACTTAAAATTAAACCTTTACGTCAAGTATCCACATCCATGCAAAAAATAATAAAAAGACTACTCGACTTCGTCGATATATCCAAGAATTCATTCACAATATTGATAAAAATATCATCTATAAGCCTGATGAAGCATGCTAAGATAAATTCTTATCAAACTCATCTTAAAAACCACGTCTGCATTCTTTAAAATTGACTGTACTGAGGAGCTAAAATGAATTGCTGGTTCAATAAAAAAATGATGATGGCATCGGCTTTATGGATGCTTACTTCTCTAATGACTTCGATGTCCCTAGCGCAAGAACCCATCAGCCAATTTCCGAGTAAACCCATCACAATTGTTGTTAACTTTCCGGTGGGAGGTGGGACAGATATCCTAGCACGCATACTGGGGAACTACTTCACTGAGTCTTTTGGTCAGCCTGCAATTGTTGAAAACCGTGCTGGAGCAAGTGGTAACGTTGGTGCTAAGCATGTTGCAGACAAGCCGTCTGATGGTTATTCTTTATTAATGGTGAACAGTTCTTACGCAATTAATCCTGGCGTATTTGCCAGCATGCCGTTTGATCCTAAAAAAGACCTCCTCCCGATTATAAATGTGGCCTTTATTCCGTCAGTCTTGGTAGTTCCCGCTGATTCGCCTTATAAAAATCTAGCCTCCCTCATTACAGCAGCTAAACCCACCAAGAATGAGGTGTCTTTTGGCTCCTGTGGCAATGGTACACCTCAACATTTGGCTGGTGCCATCCTCAATATCAATGCGAAAACCAATATTACACACATTCCCTATGGCGGTTGTGGCCCCGCACTTCGAGACGTTCTTGGCGGGCAAATTCCGATGGCAATTATTACCGCGTCAAGCGCAGCAGCTCAAATTAAAGCAGGTAAATTAATCGCACTAGCAATTACGTCAGCCGAAAGAACTCTACAGTTACCTAATATCCCAACAGTTGCAGAACAAGGCTATCCAGGATATCAAATGAATCAGTGGCATGGTTTGCTAGTACCAGCAGATACTCCTGCAGCACTGCAAGCAAAATTGTATGAACGTCTACTAAAGATAGTTCAATTACCTGAAGTAAAAGAAAAGCTGATCTCAATTGGCTACACGCCAGCCTACGATAATCCAACTACCTTTAAGAAAATTGTTCATGACGATATTGATCGCTTCTCAAATCTAACAAAATCTATCGGGCTTAAATTAGATTAATCGATTAGTGAGTGCAATGCGCATACTCAGACAATAGTCACCACGCCCCTAGATGAAGGCGGTATTTCAATCATTTAAATGTGTTAGGACTTCAGGAACTTGAGTGGCTGGTGGGGTGTTACGACTTCTACCACAACGCACAATGCCGTCAATCATCACCATCCCAACACCTGGTATGTCACCGAGCTGAATACTTTCTAACAAGGTTTTTCCACTCGTGTGCTGAGCACGGTCCATAAATACAAAGTCGGCGCTTCGTCCAACCTCTACAAAACCCACATTGAGTTCTCGAATCGTAGCAGTATTTCCAGTTGCAAAACAAAATACTAGTTCTGCAGGAATAGACGCCATACTAGAAATAAATGCTATCAAACGCAAAATCCCTAGTGGCTGAACACCTGATCCTGCTGGGCCATCTGTACCTAAAATAACACGATGTAAACACTTCAATTGCAGCGCAGCCTGAGCGGCCGCTATCGCTACTTTTTCATTACCATTATGAACAATTTCTATAGCACGAGAGGACTTTTCGCAAAGCTCACACACATCTTTTTCCGGCAGAGAAGTGTGCCCTCCATTAATATGGCCAATCACATCTGCATCTGCTTCTAAAATCACATCTTTGTCAATCAAACCAGATCCAGGTATGGATGGTCCACCCGTATGAATGGTACTCTGTATACCATATTTTCTTGCCCATGAAACCATTTCACGGGCTTCATAACCAGCCTTGACGGATCCTAAACCCACTTCACCCAGTAGCTTCACTCCAGCCTCAGAGAGCTCTTTAAAATCACTCTCCACCATACCTTTTTCAATAATGGGAGCACCAGCAAGAACCTTGACTCCATTTGGTCGAAAATTGTCAAATGATCTTTGAGCAGTAATTGCCAAAGCTTTTACCCCAACAATATCTTTAGGACGACCAGGTAAATGCACTTCACCTGCAGAAATCATCGTCGTAATACCTCCATGCATGGTCGACTCAATCCATCCTAATTGATTTTGTCGTGGTGTCCAATCACCAAACACCGGATGCACGTGACTATCAATCAAACCTGGGGCAAGACAAGTTTGATGCACATCAATAACGGTTTTCGCATTACTGGTATCTAACTCTGAAAATTTACCAATCGATTGAATAAAACCATCATGCACCACAATCGTATCTGCGTCTAATATTGGATGATCAATATTCCCAGAAAGCAATAGTCCAATATTTTTAATAACCACCTTACCTGATTTACCATCAGAGACAATATCGGCCATGTTTTATTCCTTTAAAATAAAGAAGCATTGAATCATTTCTTCGATTGTTGATGAACTAGTGAAACCGTCCGTAAAACAACATCATCTATAAAACTACCCCAGTGGGCTAGTTTTTCCTTAGTAGTTATTTTTTCACCTAAAAAAGCCGAAAGCGTATATCGATTAGAAAGATAAAAATATCCCATAGATGCAATCAATAAATAAATATCTCGCGCAGCAATGTCCTGTCGAAAAATTCCCATACTTTTTCCCTTCTCAAGTACTGTCGCTACCACTGAAATAGCTGGAGAGGAGTATTGCTTTGTTTCACGAGATTTAGAAATCATCTCGCCACGATGTAAGTTCTCATTATTTAACAGTGTGATAAATTCTGGATGTTTTTGATAATAATTCCATATAAAACGTGCCACTTCTTCTAATGCTTCTACTGGCTTTTCAATATTTAACTTAATTTTGGCTTCGGCCTCATTAAAACGCTTATAGATTTCTTGAATAGCCGCAATATATAAGCCTTGCTTACTCCCAAAATAATAGTAAATCATCCGATCATGAGATTTAGCCAACTTGGATATTTTCTCGGTACTTCCACCCTCATAGCCATAAGTAGAAAAGACCTCTATTGCAGCCTTTAAAATCTGTTGTCGAGTCGCAATGGCAGAAAGACCCCGAACACCTATCAATTTTTCTTTCGTCGCAGTTCGCACCCTAGAAGTCATCTGAGTTATTGTTCAGCAAAGGCTTTTTCAATCACGAAATCTCCAGGAATAGTTGTATTACCTTCCTTAAATTGTCTTGCTTCAAGCATTTTCTTGACATCTTTGAGGAATTCGTTACTCCCACAAATCATCACTCGATCATTTTTTTGATCCAAATCAGGTAAGCCAATGTCTCGCGTAAGTTTATTCGTTTCAATTAAGTGCGTAATACGCCCCATATGATGATAATTTTCCCGAGTTACCGTAGGGTAATAAATAAACTGTGAAGATACCATCTCACCTAAAAACTCATGTTGTGGCAACTCAGTCGTTAAATAATCGTGATAGGCTAGTTCATTGACCTCTCGCACACAGTGCACGAGGATAACTTTTTCAAATTTTTCATAGGTGTCAGGGTCCCGAATAACACTCATAAAAGGTGCCAAGCCTGTACCAGTCGATAATAGATATAAGTTCTTGCCGGGAATTAAATAGTCAATGAGCAAAGTCCCCGTGGGTTTTTTACCAACAATGATGCTATCCCCCACTTGAATATCCTTTAGTTTGGATGTTAATGGACCATCCTCTACTTTAATACTCAGAAATTCAAGATACTCCTCATAATTAGGGCTTGCAATACTATAGGCCCTTAATAAAGGCTTATTGTTCGACATCAAACCAATCATCGTAAAGTGCCCATTACTAAACCTCAGGGCTTGATCACGCGTCGTTGTAAAAGAAAAAAGACGTTCAGTCCAGTGATGGACTGAGAGGACCGTTGCCTCCAGAAATGCACTCATAAATACTCAATTCATTTAAAAAATAATTGGTTGACCAAGTTATATTGATTTTGGCGTACTTCATACTCTCAAAATAATACGGCTATTCTTTTGATTAGGGTAAACGATAGGTTGAATTTTTACATTACCGCTTCAATTGATTGAGATTTTATAAGTTTCGTGTAGTATATGCAACATGAAATTTATTTTTTGAATGCCGTTATCAATAAACCCTTATTTTAATCAAATAGAATCGTTCATGGTTCTTTTGAATGATCTGGTAATTTATCAACCCTCACTGAGTATTGAATTCATTTAAAATGAGTGCGCATAACAAAACAGACGGTCTCAGTAATACCCTCTCAGAGTCCGAACTTCAATCTGTCAGAGATACTCAGGCTTTACCTGAATTTATGGCTCGGGCTAAACCACGAAACGATCGCATGGCAAGCGATAAAATTGAATGCAATGCTTGCCCAGTTCTTTGTCAAATTTCTCCCGGCAAATCTGGTGCGTGCGATCGATATGCAAACGAAGAAGGTTTTTTATTGCGCCTTGATCCAATTATTATTCTTCAAAAAAATGCGACTCTTTCAAATTCTGTAGTAGTACCTTTCTTAGGCAACAGACCGCATGAGCAGCCAACAGATTCAATCAAGCCCGAAGAAGCGCATGCATGGAATGGTGACTTACTCCTCGCAAATGAAATTTTTGTAACTGGTATCGGCGCTTCTACCACCTATCCAGATTACAAACCAGCCCCCTTTATCGTCTCCAGTAAACACGCAGATATCGATATGGTAACGGTAGTAACTGAAGGTATTTTTAGCTACTGTAGTTATAAAGTCAAAATTGATACTGATCGTTATCTAGGCCCTGAACAGGCCAATATATTATGTAAGGGCGAAATTGTTGGGCATGTCACTACCGCCGAGTATGGTTCACAAATGCTATCAATTGGCGGGGTTAATCATTTAACTGGGGGTAGTAAAAAAGAAGGTCGTATCACTTGTGAATTAATGCACCAACTCGGAAATAAAAAAGCTGTTGAGTTAGATGTTGAAGGCGGTGCTAATTTAATTATTCAAGCTGGCAAAGCGCCATTAGTAGATGGTGTTGAAGAAAAACATATGCGAGTTGGTTGCGGTTCTGCAGCCATTGGCATATTTGCTAGACAATTTTTTGGATTGGCAGATGAAGTGGTGGTGGTTGACGATCATATTACTGGAGTTCTAACAGAACACCAAGCCGGTAAGTGCCTGGATATTAAACCATCGGGATTAAAGATTATTGGCCGTAAATCAACTCCCGGTCGATATTTTCAGGTAGCTAATCCTGGTACCGGATGGGGCGGTACTGACATCCAAAATCCACTTTCAATTATTGAGGGATGGGACCCAGAAAAAGCCTGGCCTGGGCTGAGGTTACTGATGACTTCAACTACTGGTGCCAATGCCGTGTGGTACGAGTTAGACAACAATTTAGTACCAATCGAAAAATCAATGCCGGCGGATGTGCAATTAATTATTGATCGTATTATTGAAAACTGTGAACCTTCTTTAACCTCAGTATTGTTTCTAGGTGGCGCTGGAGGTAGTTTGCGTGCCGGTATTACTGAAAATCCCATATTATTAACCCAAGCAATCAAAAAATATCTCGTGAATGTTACCTGCGGTGGTGCTCCAGCTTATATTTGGCCGGGCGGTGGCATTACAGTGATGGTCGATGTGATGCGTATGCCTGCAAGTAGTTTTGGTACTGTCCCTACTCCAGCAATTGTTGCGCCAATCGAATTTAGTATGAAGCTCGATGACTATCGCTTGCTAGGTGGACATATGGATTATATTCAAAAAATCGAAGATATTCTTCAACATGGAGGCTGGCATAAAGATGGTGCCCCTACTGCTCAAATGCTCCAAAAAAATGACGTAAATAATCACTGGCCATTTTTGTATCCACCCATGCTTGGTTAAAATCGATGAGACCAATACGAAACCAACTCTCTGATGGTAATCAACATTTTTCGTGGGGACCAATCGACTTAATCATCGGGGCAAAAGCCGATATACACAATCAACAATGTATTGCAGATGCACATGCCGCAGCTTGGCAAAGATTTCAGCAAATTTTGCCTGAACTTGTCAGTGAATTAGACCTATTGCAATCTCCCATTCGGTTGGGTGTGACAGAAAACCAGCTTACCGGCCTTATTGCTCAAAATATGTGGCATGCTTGCCAACCATTTTGTGAACAATTTATTACGCCCATGGCCGCTGTCGCTGGTGCAGTTGCAGATCATATTCTGGAATACTATAAGATCCCTGGAATACTCAAAGCATGGGTCAATAATGGTGGTGACGCAGCATTTTATTTAACACGAGGACAAACTCTGCCAGTTGGACTTTGTTCAAACGCATATCAAACATATAACCAGATCCAAAATGATCATTTCGTTGAACTCGATGCTAGATTAACTATTTCTGCTACAGATCCGGTCAGAGGAATAGCCACCAGCGGTTGGCAAGGTCGAAGTTTTTCTATGGGGATTGCGGACAGTGTTACCGTCCTTGCAAGTAACGCGGCCGCCGCTGACGCTGCTGCAACAATCATAGCAAATGCCGTTAATCTTCAAGATGATCGAATCGAGCGGAAAAGAGCTTGCGATGTGAAAGATAATTCTGATTTAGGAGACAAGCTAATTACGGTCCATGTCCCTCAATTAGAATATCCATTAATCAAACAAGCTCTGGAGAAAGGCTTAAAAGTTGCGCAATTACTCCAAAATGATCACTTAATTTGGGGCTGTATTCTGAATTGCCAAAATCAAGTGCGAAGTATATTCTCTCAAAGTATATTCTCTAATAGTTTCACCAATCATAGACAAATAAATAATCCCCTTTATGCTCCCGGTAAAACAAGTTTTGACTTGATCAACGCCACAATTTAAATCAATGAACTCCCACATAATGAAGCCAGAAATCAGACGTACTCTAACTACCGTAGAAGATATCTACCACGAAAATGGCCCCCAGCCCGATCAACCACTGCGAAGGGGTTCGATCGCAGTGGTTCTCAAAAATCCCTTTGCGGGGCAGTATGTCCAAAATATTGCACCCATGATGGATGTGCTTCAGCCTATCGGAATACAAATGGCGCAGCAATTATTAAAAGCCATGGCTGTAGATGCATCGACAATTGAAGGATATGGCAAAGGCGCTATTATTGGCGAGGCTGGAGAACAAGAGCATGGAGCATTGTGGCACGTCCCGGGTGGTTACGCGATGCGAGAATTACTAGGTTGGAAGGGGGATCGACCACCTAATGCCCCACCTAACGCAAACACATTTCAAAAATACACGCAGGGTCAAGCTACCTCCCAAGCAGGTAAACCAGGTAATGCAATTGCAATTGTTTCCTCCACTAAAAAAGTTGGGCCACCTGGCATAACCCTCGATGTTCCCCTAACGAATATTAATGCGAGTTATGTGAGAAGTCATTTTGATGCAATGGAGGTTCGGGTTCCAGGTGCTCCTCTTGCAGATGAACTTGTTTATATATTAGCCATGAGTACAGGAGCAAGAATTCATGCCCGCGTCGGGGGACTTGCGATCGATAAAATATCGGTTTGGGATGGTCAAAGGTAGTGTGGCTTAACAATTTTTTAATTATGCGTATTACAACATATCACCAAGGATGAACTAAAAATCATGAGAGCTAAAATTCGTAAACTTATCGTACAAGTCGATGAGACTCGCTTTGAAATGGGCCAAGAAATTAATCCCCCGACCAGGCGTGCATTAGCCATGGCAGTCATTGAAAACCCCTGTGCAGGTGAGTATGTCGATCATTTAGATGAACTGATTGCGATTGGTGAAGAGCTAGGAGGCTATCTTGGGGATCGATGTGTTCTAGCACTCGGAATTAAGCCTTCAGATGCGCATAGTTATGGTAAAGCAGCGATCGTTGGTGAGGGTGGTGAAATCGAGCATGCGGCAGCCCTGTTACATCCCAAAATGGGTGCAGGCCTGCGCATTGCCGTCGAAAAAGGTGCAGCTCTAGTCCCCTCGAGCAAAAAAAGAGGCGGCATGGGAACTGCAATTGATGTACCCTTAGGGCACAAAGATGCAGCTTTTGTAAGAAGTCATTTTGACGCAATTGAAGCTCGCGTTTCTGATGCGCCTCGAAAAAACGAAATTGTTGTTGTAATTGCAGTTACGGATAGTGGTCGCCCATTACCGCGTGTTGGAGGTCTCCAGATTCATGAAATTAAAGGCTTAGATGGCTTGAAGTGAGATTTTTAGAAATAACTAGTAAGGCGGTGGTTAGTGATGTGGTACGGTGATGAAGTGCGTAAGTATTTGGTAAATCTTTTATATCAACATTTTTAAACTAGGAGAAGATGATGAGGTTAATTCACATGAAGTCTTGGGCCACTGTATTTGTTGTTGCGTTGCTTACTTGGCAAGTTCCAATTCAGGCACAAGGTGTTATTAAGATTGGAGAAATTAATAGCTATAAAGCTCAGCCGGCATTTTTAGAGCCCTATAAAAAGGGGATGGATCTGGCAGTAGAGCAAATTAACGCTGCAGGAGGTGTCAATGGGAAAAAACTCGAATTAATCTCCCGCGACGATAATGCTAACCCAGGCGATGCTGTCCGGGTTGCAGAGGAACTTGTGTCGCGGGAGAAAGTAGACGTCCTAACCGGCACTTTCTTATCACATATTGGCTTAGCCGTGACTGATTTTGCAAATCAAAAGAAATTTTTCTTCCTAGCTGCCGAACCACTCACAGATAAGATTACTTGGCAAAATGGCAATCCTTATACATTCCGTCTACGACCTTCAACTTATATGCAAGTGGCAATGCTGGTACCGGAGGCTGCTGCGCTAAAAAAGAAACGCTGGGCAATCGTCTATCCGAATTATGAATATGGCCAGTCAGCTGCGGCAACTTTTAAGGCTCTTCTCAAGAAAGCGCAACCTGATGTTGAATTTGTCTCAGAGCAAGCACCACCCCTTGGGAAACTAGAAGCTGGTAGTGTCGTCCAAGCCCTTTCAGACTCTAAACCAGATGCTATTTTTAATGTTTTATTTGGCGCTGATTTAACGAAATTTGTACGCGAGGGTAATACCCGTGCCTTATTTCAAAATCGTGAAGTGGTTAGTTTACTTACCGGTGAGCCTGAGTACCTAGATCCATTAAAAGATGAAACACCCAATGGTTGGATCGTTACAGGCTACCCTTGGTATGGTATCCAAACTCCTGAGCATAAATCTTTTGTAGATGCCTATCAAAAGAGATTTAACGATTATCCCCGCCTAGGAACTATTGTTGGCTACGCGACAATTTATTCCTTAGCAGAAGGCATTAAAAAAGCCAAATCAACAGAAACAGATAAGCTGATTATTGCCTTCAAAGGTCTTCAAGTAGATACGCCTCTGGGGAAGATCACCTATCGACCGCAAGATAACCAATCCACTCTCGGTGCGTTTGTAGGACGAACTAAAAATGAGGGTGGTAAAGGTGTGATGGTGAATTTCCGCTATATCGATGGTGCAAAAGTGATGCCAAGTGATGCCGAGGTCAAACAACTTCGTCCGTCTAATTAACTTCCTCACGAATAATCGGTCGAGGATCCAACTTCGGTTGGATCCTCTTTTTGAGTAAATCCATGGATTTTTCTAGTTTAGCAATACAACTCCTCAATGGCTTAGCAAGTGCCTCGTCCTTGTTCTTAGTCTCAGCAGGACTTTCTCTGATTTTTGGTGTAACTCGTATTGTCAATTTTGCGCACGGCTCTTTTTTTCTGCTGGGCATCTATATCGCCTATTCTTTAGCAACTTTTTTATCCAATGCCTTTGGCTTTTGGAGCGCCATTGTGTTGTCAGCAATCCTGGTAGGTCTGATTGGTGCATTGATAGAAATTACTCTCTTAAAACGCATCTATAAAGCACCTGAATTATTTCAATTGCTAGCAACTTTTGCATTAGTACTAGTGATTAAAGACGCTGTCTTATGGTTATGGGGACCAGATGAACTGTTAGGTCCAAGAGCTCCCGGATTTAAGGGCGCTGTCATGTTGCTAGATAGGCCTTTTCCTAGTTATGACCTTTTTCTGATTGTTATTGGTCCCGTAATATTGGGATTACTTTGGCTTTTATTAAAGAAAACTCGCTGGGGGACTTTAATCAGAGCTGCCACCCAAGATCGTGAAATGGTCGCTGCTTTAGGGGTCAACCAAGCAATTTTATTTACCTCTGTATTCACAATTGGAGCAATGTTAGCTGGACTTGGCGGCGCCCTACAGTTACCTAGAGAATCAGCCAATCTGGACCTTGATATCCATACGATTGGCTCTGCGTTTGTAGTCGTCGTCGTCGGTGGTATGGGATCAATTCCAGGAGCATTTATCGCCGCATTCATCATTTCAGAGATAAAGGCAATCTGCGTCTGGATCGGCTTAGTCAATATCTTCGGAGTTGAAATCTCCTTCTCAAAATTAACTCTAGTTGTTGATTTCCTAGTCATGGCCATCGTACTCGTTATCAGACCTTGGGGATTACTCGGCAGACCCCAAATTTCTAAACCGCATAGTTCAGAATTAGAAACTTCTTTTCGGATACCCAATCAACCACTAAAAATAGTTGGCACTTTATTCATTCTTTTACTGATTGGATTACCATACTTTGCTAGCGAATCACCCTACACCATCGTACTGGTAATCGATTTATTAATTGCAACCATTTTTTCTGTTAGCTTACATTTTATTATGGGCCCAGGTGGGATGCACTCATTTGGTCATGCGGCATACTTTGGCTTAGGAGCCTATATTGCTGCTTTATTAGTTCGCCATCTTGGTATCTCAATGGAATTAGTTTTAATTCTTGCACCACTACTAACTGGTATCGCAGCACTCTTTTTTGGCTGGTTTAGCGTGCGCTTATCTGGTGTTTACCTAGCTATGCTAACCCTCGCATTTGCTCAAATTGCCTGGGCTGTAATCTTCCAGTGGGATTCTCTAACTGGTGGAAGTAATGGCCTGACCGGTGTCTGGCCATCCCAATTATTTAAAGATAAAATTGCCTATTTTTATCTAACTCTAGCTCTAGTTACTTTCGTAATATTGGCTATTTGGCGTATATTATTTTCTTCATTTGGATTTGCTCTTCGAGCTGGACGTGACTCGGATATGCGTGCTGAAGCAATTGGTATTGATGTCAAAAAAATACAACTAATCGCTTTTATAATTGCTGGAATTTGTGCTGGGCTAGGGGGTGTACTATTCGCCTTTTCTAAAGGAAGCATATCTCCTGAAGTGATTCATATTGGTCGATCGATTGATGGCTTAGTTATGGTTTTACTTGGTGGTATTAACGCCCTAACTGGGCCAATTGTGGGCGCAGTCACTTTTACATGGCTACATGACGTAATTGCTAGATCTACCGATTATTGGCGCGCCGCCTTGGGATTAATTATCCTGTTCTTAGTACTACTATTTCCGCACGGCATCTCCGGCTCACTTAGTACATTTTTCAACCGTTTTAAATAATTCCACGACAAATCAATGAGTTTATTAAAAGTCTCTGGTCTAGGTAAACATTTTGGTGGTGTTAAAGCCGTCGATGGTATTGACTTTTCTCTCGAATCTGGAGAATTACTAGCTTTGATTGGTCCAAATGGTGCTGGTAAATCAACAACATTTAATATGGTTAATGGGCAGTTGCAGGCAGATACTGGCTCTATCGCCCTAAACGGTCAAGAACTTATAGGTCTTAAACCGAGAGAAATATGGCGTAAAGGTGTGGGACGTACTTTTCAAATTGCCCAGGTTTTTTTATCTTTTTCAGTCATTGAGAATGTTCAAATAGCTCTTCACTCTAGCGATCAAAGAACTTTGACCTTTTGGAATAACGCAAAAAATTATCGCCGGGATCAGGCAATGTCTTTACTAGAGTTGGTGGGTATGGTCAGTCAAGCTGATCGACCCTGCCATCAATTAGCTTATGGTGATGTTAAGCGAGTAGAGTTAGCTATTGCAATGGCTAATAAACCCCAATTATTATTAATGGATGAACCAACTGCAGGCATGGCCCCTAAAGAGCGGAATGAGTTAATGGCCCTGACTAAAAAACTCGTCGTCGATACAAAATTATCCGTTTTGTTTACTGAACATAGTATGGATGTAGTCTTTGCCCATGCAGATCGTATTATCGTCCTAGCTCGTGGAAGATTAATTGCGCAAGGAAACCCCGCTCATATTCGTTCAAATCCTCAAGTACAAGAAGTGTATTTTGGCACTGGTAAAACCTTTGAAAAAAAAGTCTCCTCGGATAAATAAATGACTACAGCCGCAATTGAAATCGATCAGCACTCAAATAATCAGATAGTAAATCTTCTTGAGGTAAAAAACTTATCTGCATGGTATGGTGCAGCCCAAATACTCTTTGATGTAAATTTACAAGTTAGGCAGGGTGAAGTCGTTGCCTTGATGGGGCGTAATGGTGCCGGAAAATCAACTACCTTAAAAACCATTATGGGCCTAATGGATAAACGTCAAGGGAAAATTGATTTTATGGGACAAGATATTTCTTTATCAAATCCTCATGATATTGCGCGAATTGGACTTGGCTTTGTACCTGAGGATCGACGTATTTTTACAGACTTAACTGTCACCGAAAATTTAGAAGTGGGCCGTCAAAAATACCGCGTATGGCCTGATGGTAAAGAAGCCCCTCATTGGACAGAAGATAAACTGTATCAGTTATTTCCTAATTTGGGTGAGATGCCAGACCGTTTGGGGGGACGCATGAGTGGCGGTGAACAGCAAATGTTGACTGTGGCTAGGACTTTAATGGGTAACCCGTATTTAGTATTATTAGATGAACCATCCGAGGGTGTGGCGCCCCTATTAGTGGAACAAATGATTCAAATGATCCTCGAGTTAAAATCGCACGGTGTGAGTATTTTACTTTCAGAGCAAAATTTTCATTTTGCTGAATTAGTATCAAATCGGGCGTACGTTTTAGAAAAAGGCCATATTTGTTATTCCGGCTCCATGTCTGAATTATCTGCGAATTCCGAAATTCGTGGGGCATACTTAAGTGTCTGATCAGGACCATCCAAGCCCATTGCAATTAAATGTTAATCATTTAAACCACCAATTAATTGTTCCCCACAATACCGCCCTTCTCTATATTCTTCGAAATGATTTATTTTTAAATGGTCCAAAGTTTGGTTGTGGTTTGGGCGAGTGTGGGGCTTGTACTGTTCTGGTTGACAACCGAGCAGTTAGATCCTGTTCGGTTCCCGTAAAATCCGTAATTGGTAAAGAAGTCATTACTCTTGAAGGCCTAGGTAATCAGGAAAAATTACATCCTGTTCAGCAGGCTTTTATACAAACTCAGGCCGCTCAATGTGGCTACTGTTTAAATGGCATGATTATGGGAACAGTTGCTTTATTAAAAAAAATACCGCATCCTACCGATATACAAATACGACAGGCTTTAAATCATTATCTCTGCCGCTGCGGGACTCATATTGAAATTATCGAAGCAGTCAACATTGCTGCCCAGTTAATGACTAAAGATTTATCCGATCTTGATCAGAATGCATTAACAAGTCAAACAAATGATCACACGCAATAAATCGGTTCATACACGTCAAGATCTGCGTCAAGCGAATGGCGTGCTGCTTATCCTACGTGAACCACCTCCAGCACCTCCACCAACACCTGGCCAACCAGCTTTTGTTGCAGGAAATCCCCTTGAAGGTGAAGAAATCCTTCTAGCCCTCTGGGATGATGGTAGCGTTACCGGCCTACATGGCCATGTTGATTTAGGTACAGGTATTCGTACGGCTCTTGCACAAATTATTGCTGAAGAATTGTATCTACCAATTGAACACGTCCATCTCATTCTGGGTAGTACTGGTATTGCACCAAATCAAGGTGCAACCATTGCCAGCGCCTCTATACAAATTCATGCAATACCTCTTCGTAAGGCTGCAGCGCAAATCAGACATTGGTTAATTAAGCAAGCATCTATACACTTTTGTTGCCCTCCAAGTCAAATTCAAATCAGTCAAGGAACCCTATTTTATTTGAATAAAACACCAATTAATTTTAGTGATTTAATCAAAAATAATCATTTCGAGCTTGCCTTAGCGGATGATGTCGATCTAAAGTCTGTTAGTGACTATACGATAGTTGGAACTTCAGTCCCTAGAGTAGATATTCCTGCCAAAGCAACTGGCGAACTAACCTTTGTACATGACATTCGATTACCTGGTATGCTACACGGTCGTGTAATTCGCCCCCCCTATGCCGGAGCCGATCACGGGGAATTTATTGGTAAAACTTTAGATCATGTCGATCGAAATTCTATTGCGCACATCCCCGGAATCGTGGAAATATTTACCCAAGGAGATTTTGTTGGGGTTGTAGCTGAGCGGGAAGAATATGCCGAACAAGCCATGCATGAATTACGTGTGGTTTGGAAAACCTGGCCCGCCCTGCCATCGGTAGAGGATTTAACCGCAGCTATTAAAGCAAATCCTTCTACCAAAAGAATCGTGAAAGAGACTGGTGATGTAGAGCACGCTCTTCAAAATGCAGCTATCCGAATGCAGCGACACTATGTTTGGCCGTATCAATTACATGCTTCTATTGGGCCATCCTGTGCTGTTGCTCAGTGGCTAGTTAAAGCACAGTTACAAGTTTGGACCGGCACTCAAAATCCACATGTACTTCGAAAAGATTTATCGACCCTAACAGGATTACCAGATGTAGCTATTGAGATTATCCGAATGGAGGCGTCAGGCTGCTATGGTAGGAATTGTGCGGATGATGTTGCTGGAGATGCGGTTCTTCTATCACGCGCAGTGGGCGGACGTCCTGTTCGCGTCCAACTGACTCGCGAACAAGAAAACTTGTGGGAGCCCAAAGGTGCGGCTCAATTAATGGAAGTGGACGGCGGCCTTCATCAGAACGGTTCTATAGCCGCTTATGATTTTGCAGTATCTTATCCATCGAATGGCGCGCCTTTACTGGCACTATTAATTACTGGTCTTGTCCCAGCGCAAGCAATTGCCTATGAGATGGGAGATCGAACAGCGGTCCCGCCATATGACATAGAACATCTGCGCGTAACAATTCATGATATGGCGCCAATCCTACGAGCTTCATGGCTTCGCGGGGTTTCTGCCCTACCAAACTCATTTGCACACGAGTCTTATATTGATGAACTTGCAACTGAGGCAGGTGTTGATCCACTCGAGTTTCGCTTAAGATATCTTTCAGATCCGAGGGCTACTGAATTATTAAAAACAACAGCAGATAAAGCGGGTTGGGAGTCACATATCAGTCCTAGAATTATACAAGATTCTGAAAATCCTGAAATTTTAAAAGGTCAAGGTATAGCGTATGCTCGGTATATCCATAGTCGATTCCCCGGTTTTGGAGCAGCTTGGGCTGCCTGGGTCGCAGATGTCGAAGTTAATAAAAATACCGGACAAGTACATGTTAGCCGCGTCGTAGTCGGACATGATGCAGGCTTAATGATCAACCCTGCAGGTGTGGCACATCAGATTCATGGAAATGTTATTCAAACTACGAGCCGTGCCCTCAAAGAGAGTATGTCCGTCGAACCAATCAAAAATACCGTAATTAGCCAAGAATGGGGCACCTACCCTATTCTGAATTTTCGGGAAGTCCCAACGATTGATGTCGTCATGATCCCTCGTCCAAATGAGCAACCCCAAGGAGCTGGTGAATCGTCGTCGGTTCCGGGAACCGCAGCCATCGCAAATGCGATATTTGATGCTACTGGCATTCGTTTTCGTGAACCACCATTTACACCAGAGAAAGTGCGGGCAGCTTTTCAACTAAAAGAATTACCTGCTCCCCCACCTACTGTGAAGTTAACGCAAAAAGGTCTATGGAAAATTATTGGTGCCCTAGGTATTGCTGTTATAAGTTTTAGCGCTGCGATGTTAGGGGGGAAGAATACTATTCCATCGATTACCCAATTAGATCGCAGTATCTTTACCGATCAATTGATTGAACGAGGTAAAAATTTAATGGCACTTGGTAATTGTCAAGGTTGCCATACGATCGAAAATGGCCAAGTCAATGCAGGGGGACGGGCTCTTGAGACACCCTTTGGAGTTGTTTACAGCACGAATATCACACCTGACCTAGAAACCGGTATCGGGACTTGGTCTTTTTCTGCTTTTCAACGGGCTATGCAACACGGCATCTCCAAAGACGGGAGCTACCTTTATCCAGCCTTTCCATACACATCCTATGCCAAGATGACTGAAGAAGATGTGATGTCTCTTTACGCCTTCTTAATGGCTCAAAAACCAATCTTTGCACCTCAAAACAAGACAGAATTAACCTTTCCATTTAACATTCGACCACTCATGGTTTTTTGGAATGCTTTATTTCTAAATCAAGAAGAATTACCTCACAACCCAAAGCAGTCTGTGCAGTGGAGTCGTGGGGCTTATCTAGTCAATACCGTGGGACATTGCACAGCTTGCCATTCTCCAAGAAATATTCTAGGTGCTGAAAAAAGTGATTCAAACTATCTATCTGGCAACCTAATTGATGGTTGGGAAGCGCCTGCATTAAATCAGTTAAATCAGTCGCCCATTGCTTGGGATGAGGCGGAGTTATACCGTTATCTAAGAACTGGGATTACCCAGCAACATGGTATGGCAGGAGGCCCTATGGCTGGAGTTGTTACGCAATTATCTAGTGCCAGTGAGGCGGACGTTCAGGCAATGGCACATTATCTATCAACCATTAATAATTCAAGTCCTGCAGAGCGCTTAAAAAATATTTCTGATATTCCCATCAAACCAATCTTTAATTCAGGGCAACGAATTTTTGAAATGGCTTGCTCAGCATGCCATCAACAACCGTCTACTCATTTAATTAATACTGTCGAATCTGGCTCGAATATACCTTTACAACTCAATTCACAATTACATAGTGAGCGGCCTGATAATCTGATAAGAACCATTCTTGATGGCATCAATAGACCAGCCACTGATAGAGTTGGCTATATGCCTGCTTTTAAAAATAGTTTATCAAATCAGCAAATAGCAGATTTGATAAACTACATGCGCGAACATTTTGCGCCTGATAAAAATTCTTGGACAGGACTAGAGCCCCATGTCAAATCCTTAAGAAAGTAATTTCTATGCTCATTTTCTGGAACCTCGTAGAATACACTACTATTTTTAAGTGAAAACATATGATTAGTCTGAGTGACTAATAGAGTGACACCGCATTAATATGGAGGGTGTCAAAGGGTTTTCGTGTAAACTTTCAAAAAAAAGGATCGGGCAATAATTGATAGCTCTGAGGATGCGCGATCCAATGAGAGTTTAGGAAACAAATTTCGCAAGGAAAGCTTTGTAACTTTACAAAACTTTATAAATAAGTTGGCGGAGCGGACGGGACTCGAACCCGCGACCCTCGGCGTGACAGGCCGATATTCTAACCAACTGAACTACCGCTCCAGTTTAAAACTTGGCGTCCCCAGGGGGATTCGAACCCCCGTACTCACCGTGAAAGGGTGATGTCCTAGGCCTCTAGACGATGGGGACCTAGTAAATACGTACTACAAAAAAGCATCTTAATCCACAACCAATTACTTTAAAAACCACACTTCAGCTATTGAATTCAATCATTTAGCCAATTCGTACTGAATTTTAGCATCTGTTTTAATTACTAAAACCTGGTGGAGCTAAGCGGGATCGAACCGCTGACCTCTTGCATGCCATGCAAGCGCTCTCCCAGCTGAGCTATAGCCCCGATCATCCCTAAAACTCTAATTTCGACCGTTTTGTTAGCAACCAAAATAATCAACTATTTTAGCTTATTTTCATAGGCTTTTGCAACTTACCGATGTGTATCCCTAAAAGACCATACAGAATAAGGGGCAGAAGCTACATGATAGCTACACATTTAAGCGCTGGACCACTTCATCAACGCCTAAAATAGAAATAACCGCATCAATTGCCGGAGTCTGGGTCGTAGAAAATAATAAATAACGAACCGGCATCGCTAAGGCTGGCATTTTTAAACCGTGTTGAGACAAAACTGCTTTCATGGCAATTCCGACGCTCTCTTTAGAGCCATCACTTATTTTCAAAGCTTGAACCAAGTCTCTGATTGCCGGCTTGATAGTATCCGTAATTAAATCCTGATACTCCTTCGATTGCGTTTGATGCGTTGGTGGATCCATGTAGAAAAGTTGTGCAGCTTGCGCCAGCTCCACCAAGGTATTTGAACGCGCCTTTAACAGATCGACAACTTTGACAAAATCAGGGCCATTCTTTGCCACCTCTCCGTCAAAATCAATTCCTGCAAGTTGTGCAAATGGAATAGCGCTTTGCGCTAATTCAATACTATTCGCATGTGAAATATAATGATGATTAAGCCATAGTAATTTTTCTGGGCTAAACTGCGCAGGTGATTTACCCAAACTATCTAGATCAAACCACTGAATCAATTCTTCTTTTGAAAAAATTTCAGCATCACCATGCGACCATCCCAATCTAGCTAAGTAATTGAGAATGGCCTGGGGCAAATAACCTGCTTTCTGAAAATCCCGAACACTCATTGCACCATTTCTTTTACTCAACTTTTCACCTTGGTCATTAAGAACCGTTGGTAAATGCGCGTAAATCGGCACAAGTCCCCCCAAAGCCTGAATAATGTTGATCTGTCTTGGAGTATTGTTAACGTGATCGTCCCCACGGATAACATGGGTAATTTTCATATCCAAATCATCGACTACTACGCAAAAATTATACGTAGGCGTTCCGTCCGGTCGAGCAATAATTAAATCATCTAATTCATCATTAGAAATTTCAATCACGCCCTTCACAGCATCTTTCCAAATAACGCTGCCATCTTTGGGATTTTTAAAACGTACTACTGGCTTAACGCCACTGGGGACTACGGGTAATTGCTTGCCCGGCTCAGGACGCCATGTGCCGTTATATTTTGGCTTTTCTTTATTAGCAACCTGTTTTTCTCGTAAGTTATTTAAATCCTCCTCACTCATATAACAGTAATATGCCAATCCCTCCTCTAGCATGCCCTTTATGACTGCACGATATCGATCAATCCGTTGCATCTGGTAAAAAGGACCCTCATCAATATCTAAACCTAACCATTTCATCCCTTCTAAAATGACTTCTACAGCCTCTGCTGATGAGCGCTCTAAATCCGTATCCTCAATCCTCAAAATAAAATCGCCTTGCTTAGACCGGGCATACGCCCAAGGATATAAGGCACTCCGCAAATTACCCAAATGAATAAATCCAGTTGGACTAGGAGCAAAACGCGTACGAATAGAATGCGGTTCAGTAGTAGTATTTTTCATACTAATATTATCCCATGAGCAATCAAGCTCTGAATGACTTAAGTGATCCACCTGGAGGGTTTAGTAATGTTTAAAGTTTTTAAAGGCCTTTGTTGAAGTGCTGAAAAACTTCCCAAAAATAAGATCACGCCTGAAACAATTAAACCAACTACTAAGCCACCACCGTAGTCAGCAATATAGCCAATCATCAGTGGACCAAGCATTTGTCCAATGGCAAAAAGTATTGTAAATAAACGGATCCCACCACTCCACTGAGTAACTGGATAGTTATGCTTAATGAAAGCTGTAGTAGAAGACACCGCAGTAATAAATGCTAAGCCAAACAGCATCCCTGAAATAAAGATGATCACAATCAGCGCATCATTTTGGCCTACCTGCCCTAATAAAATGACAATTAAGGCTGGAATGAGACAGGCTAAACCCATTATTCCATTGACGATAGCTAATACCTCGCCACCTCGATAACGGTCAAGCATAGTAGACCATAAGCGTGATGAAACCATTAAGCACAATCCAAGTAATGCATAAAAAGAGCTGACAGTCGAGGTCTCTAAACCCACCTCTTTTAAAAATGCAATCACAAAGGTCATATAACCAATATGCCCAATACCAAAAAGTAAGTACCCGAGGTTCATCCAGATACTTTTAGAAATAGCTATCCTTTCTGATTTAGGTGTACCAATCTCTAGAATATAAAAGCTGCCAATCGGCTTTATCATGAGCAACATGAGCAAGGATGCAATGAGAGCCATACCAATCCAACTAAATTGCCAAGCATGGCTATATCCCTGCTTACTGGCGAACATTTCAATTGGATTGACTAAAATACTCGCTAAAAAAATACCCAGTCCAACTCCGCCATAATAAATACCCAAGATCCATCCAGACTGGCTTGGATGGAGTTCAGATAATTGGGCAGCTAAAATCCCACCAGAAATAAATATCAAAGCACTTGTTATCCCTACCAATAAACGGATCGTAAAGATGATTTCGGTGGATATAAAAAACCCTAGAGTTGCTACTAAAAATACCGTAACAAATACAGCTCCCAAAATCACATAGCGCAGTTGGCATCGATCAAATATCCACGGACAAATTAAAGCTCCAAGAAAATAGCCGATGGCATTACCAGTGTTCATATTACCGGCTGTTAAATATGACCAGTCCAGATCAGCTCGCATCAGTGGTAAAAATAAGGTATAGGCAAAGCGAGATATCCCCAAAGCAATTGCCGCACCAAATGCTAAAGCTAAGGCAGTATAAATTGGATATCGTTTGGCAAATTCCACTTGATTATTCATTAACCAATACAATAGCAAATTAATCTTCCAACAAGATTGTTTTATTCAGTTTTACGCTCTTTTACTTCCAAACTTTATGACAAGCAAGCCAGAACCTCTTAGTTTCGAAAGTGATGTACTACAAACCTTTATTTTTGAACAGAGTCAAATCCGAGGTGAAATCGTTCGCCTGGGCCCGTCCTGGCAAACGATCTTGTCCAGAAAACAGTATCCACCAGCAATCCAACGCCACTTAGGAGAAATGGTTGCAGCCGGGGCTCTATTAAGCGCTACCCTGAAATTCTCAGGGACACTGATTATTCAAGCTCAAGGAACAGGACTTGTTCGACTGCTAGTCGTGGAATGCACTGCCGATCTTGGCCTGCGCGCTACGATTAAATTAGCAAATGACGTCACTCCTTCCGCAATTCCCAGTGAGGCGAGTCTAGCGGAACTCATCAATCCAGATGGACTAGGAAAACTAGTAATCACTTTAGATCCATCTAATCGCCAAGAAGGACAACAAGCCTATCAAGGAATTGTGCCATTAAGTCTGCACGGCCAACCCATTACAAGTATTGCGCAAGCAATCATCGCCTATATGAACTATTCAGAACAGCTAGATACCAAAATTTGGCTAGCTTGCAATCATCAGTTTGCAGGCGGGATTCTCCTTCAAAAACTACCTCAATTAGGCGGTCACGCGCAACTTAAAAAACTTACTGAGGAAGAACTTGAAGAGGCCTGGGAAAGATTACCAATGCTCGTCCAAACAGTCAATGACGCTGAGTTACTAAGTACCCCACCCAGTGTTCTCATGAATCGCTTATTTACTTACGAAACAGATCAACAAACCGTGCGTAGTTTTCCTCTCAGGCACCTCCAATTTAGTTGCCAATGCTCCCGTAAGCGCGTCGGTAATATGCTGATCATGCTTGGTTATGACGAAGTTACAGATATTCTAGAGGAGCAACAGCAAGTAGAAACAACGTGTGATTTTTGTGGGCAAGTTTACGCGTTTGATGCGGTGGACTGTAAACAATTATTTATTGCTCGCAATCTCATCGATGGCATGCGACCAGCCAAAGGAAAACACTAAAGACGATTTGCCACTTAACCGTTCGTAGTCGGTGACCAAATAATCCCGCGGGCCTCCAAAGTCTTGATCTGTTCTTCAGTTAAACCGATTTCTTGTAATATCTCCCGGTTATCTTGGCCAACCTCTGGCGCCTGGCGACTGATGCGCCCAGGAGTTCGGGATAGCTTGGGCACAATTCCTGGAACATGTAAAACACTTCCGTCTAACATTTGTTGAGCAATAATCATTTCTCTAGCATGGTAATGCGGATCCTTAGCAATATCAGCAACCGTAAAAATGCGGCCAGCAGGCACACTACAAGAATCGAGGATCTGCAATACTTCTTCGACAGAATGGGATAGTGCCCACTGACCAATACTGTGATCAATTAACTGAACATGTGCAACACGCCCCGTATTATCTGCAAAGCGGGGGTCCTGGGCAAAGGCGTCTTGCCCTATAGCAACCATGAGGCGTTTAAATATACTATCGCCATTCCCGGCAATCAAAACATATCCACCATCACGGCATTCATAGGCATTCGACGGAGCAATCCCCGGTAAAGCACTCCCAGCCGCCTGCCGTATCTCCCCAAAGGCACTATATTCCGGTAACAAACTTTCCATACAATTAAAAACTGCCTCGTATAAAGCCATATCGATTACCTGACCTTTGCCACTCCGGCTGCGCTCATGTAGAGCTAATAAAATGCCAATGACCCCATGCAGCGCAGCTAATGTGTCGCCAATACTCACGCCGACTCGCACCGGAACTCGGCCAGGCTCGGCCGTTAGATGTCTCAAACCGCTCATGGCTTCTGCCACGACACCAAAGCCAGGTTTATCGCGATACGGGCCTGTTTGACCGTAGCCACTCACGCGCAAAATAATCAACCGCGGGTTGATGTTCAATAGTTCGTCAGGTCCTAAGGCCCAAGATTCCAGAGTGCCTGGACGAAAATTTTCTATGAAGACATCACTTTCCAAAAGAAGCTGACGGACAATGTCTTGGCCTTCTGACTGTTTGAGATCTAAGGCAATCGAGCGTTTATTTCTTGACTGAACTTGCCACCAAACTGAGGTACCATCTTTCAGTAAACGCCACTTACGCAAGGCGTCACCCGTCACTGGCGCCTCTACTTTAATCACATCAGCCCCAAAATCAGCTAAAGTTTTTGCCGCAAACGGACCGGCAATTAATTGCCCGAGTTCTAAAACTTTAATACCGTCTAAAGAACTTTTATCCATCTGCTTGTTTACTTATATTGCCTACCCATTTATTGGGTGGGTGTTGATTTGGCTAATTTTGAATCTTCTGATAGTTTGCTAGGCTTTACTTTTGACAATTTTGGCGTGGACTCATCAGATTGTAGTATTTGAACGAGCGTTTCATTTTCCTTCACCATACCATGCTCGATGCGAGCTCGCTCCTCCACGGCCCGTGTTCCCTGCCTTAAATCATCGACATCACCAGCAATTTTTGCATTGCGCTTTTCTAATTCGATATTCTTATTTTGCTGCTCTTTGACTTCTTTATCTAATTGATAAACGCTTAACAAGCCACCCTTACCAATCCACAAAGGATATTGGATCGCAATTAGCAAAGCGGCTAGGGTATAAAAAATATAACGCACTAATATCCTAAGTTATAAAAAGCAGCGCGGCCTGGATAGGTGGCAATATCGCCCAAATCTTCTTCAATACGTATCAACTGATTATATTTAGCAATTCGGTCGGAACGTGATAATGATCCAGCCTTAATCTGACCAGTATTACAACCCACAGCGATATCAGCAATCGTTGTATCTTCTGTCTCGCCCGAACGGTGCGAGATAACGGCTGTATATCTAGCCCGCTTGGCCATCTCAATAGCGGCAAAAGTTTCAGACAAAGTGCCAATTTGATTCACTTTAATTAAAATCGAATTGGCGATTTCTTTCTGAATACCTTCTTTAAGAATCTTTGTATTCGTAACAAATAAATCATCCCCAACAAGTTGAATCTTTTTCCCCAGTCGCTGCGTCAAAGTTGCCCAGCCGTCCCAATCAGCTTCATGCATTCCGTCTTCAATCGAAACAATGGGATATTTGTCAGCAAGCGTTCCTAAATAATCTGCAAACTCGCTTGAGGTTAACTCTAAGCCTTCACCAGATAAATGGTATTTACCATCACGATAGAATTCGCTTGCAGCACAGTCTAGAGCAAGCAAGACATCCTCCCCAGGACGATATCCAGCTTTTTCTATCGCTTGCAAAATAGTATTCAAGCACTCTTCATTCGTCTTAAAGTTAGGAGCAAACCCGCCTTCATCACCAACTGAAGTAGGCATACCTTGTGTCTCTAATATTTTTTTGAGCGTATGAAAGATCTCTGCTCCACAACGCAAGGCGTCTTTAAAACTCGTCATACTGACTGGCATAATCATGAATTCTTGAATATCTAGACTATTATTTGCATGCGATCCGCCATTGATAATATTCATCATCGGCACAGGCATTTGCATAGCACCAGAACCTCCAAAATATCGATATAGGGGCAGTCCTGCTTCTTCAGCTGCAGCTCTAGCAACGGCCATCGAGACTGCTAAGGTGGCATTCGCTCCAAGCCGAGCCTTATTATCACTTCCATCTAAATCGATCAAAGTACGATCCAAAAAAGCTTGCTCAGAAGCGTCTAAACCCATGACGGACTCAGCGATTTCAGTATTAATATTATCAACAGCTTTTAAAACGCCTTTACCAAGATATCGGCCATGTTCACCGTCCCGTAACTCAATCGCTTCACGAGAGCCTGTCGATGCTCCAGAAGGCACAGCGGCGCGCCCCATAATTCCAGACTCTAGCAACACGTCACACTCTACGGTGGGATTTCCACGAGAATCGAGAATCTCACGTCCAATAATATCTACAATTGCACTCATATGTATCTCTCAAAAATATAATTTTTTACAATCAACCCCTACAAACCCAAAGTATGTTCAATCATCATCCCAGGTCGTTTCACTAATTGATCAATTTCTTTTAAGGTTTCTAATAAAGCCTTCATCTGTTTTAGGGGTACGGCATTAGGGCCATCGGACATCGCTTGAGCAGGGTCTGGATGCGTCTCCATAAAAATACCACTAATCCCAACCGCCATCGCAGCCCTTGCCAAAACGGGCACAAACTCTCTTTGCCCACCACTCGTTGGACCCTGGCCACCGGGCAACTGAACTGAATGGGTCGCATCAAAAACTACGGGGGCATGCGTCTGGCGCATAATCGCCAAACTTCGCATATCGGATACTAAATTGTTATAACCAAAGCTGACGCCACGTTCGCATGCCATAAAATTATCTTCTTCTAAGCCAACAGCCTTGGCTGCCGATCTAGCCTTATTAATGACATGCACCATATCATGCGGCGCTAAAAATTGCCCTTTCTTAATATTGACAGGCCGCCCACTTTGGGCACATGCTTGAATAAAATCTGTCTGTCGGCATAAGAAAGCTGGTGTTTGTAATACATCGACAACTTCACAAACAGGTTTGATCTCATCAATACTGTGTATGTCAGTCAGAATTAAAACGCCAAGCTGACTTTTCACCTCGGCAAGAATTTCTAATCCCCGCTCCATCCCAAGCCCCCGAAAGGAATCCCCAGATGAACGATTCGCTTTATCAAAAGACGATTTATAAATAAAAGGAATTTGTAGTAACTTGGTAATTTCTTGTATATGACCGGCTGTATCGATTGCCATCTGCTCTGACTCAATCACGCACGGGCCAGCAATTAAAAAGAAAGGTTGGTCTAAACCGATCGGGAAGCCACAAAGGTTCATGCCACAGCCTTTTCTGGAGAAATCTTGCCCGCGTGAATTAATGCTGCCTCGATAAATGCATTAAATAAAGGATGCCCATAACGCGGTGTCGAAGTAAATTCCGGATGAAACTGTACCCCAAAAAACCAAGGATGCATCGATTCAGGTAACTCCATCATTTCAGGCAACTCCTCTGTTGGTGTTCGGGCAGAAATAATTAATCCCGCTTTTTCTAAATCAGGTACATACCCATTGTTTACCTCATATCGATGACGATGCCTTTCATTCACCTCAGAGCCATAAATTCGACTGGCTAAAGTACCGGCTTTAACCGGACAACGCTGCGACCCTAGTCGCATCGTGCCGCCAAGGTCTGAGCCGTCTGAACGCTGTTCAATCTTACCATCACGATTTTTCCACTCAGTAATCAATGCGACCACAGGGTGCAAGACATTCGGTTCAAATTCTGTACTGTTGGACTGTGCAAAGCCCGCAACAGAGCGCGCAAATTCAATCACCGCTAATTGCATCCCTAAACAGATCCCTAAATAAGGGATCTTCTGAATTCTAGCGTAAGCAATCGCCTTCATTTTACCCTCAGTACCCCTTTTTCCAAAACCGCCAGGCACTAAAATGGCGTCTAAGCCCTCTAAATTGGCAACGTCACCGTGCTCTAATAATTCCGAGTCAATGTAGCGAATATCGACCTTACTTTCATGATGTATTCCAGCATGTCTTAAGGCCTCAATTAAAGATTTATACGATTCAGTTAAATCAACGTATTTACCAACCATACCAATCGTAATGTGATGCTTCGGATTTTCCATCCGAAAGACTAAATTACTCCAGATACTTAAATCAGCCGGCGCAAGTTGTAAATTCAATTCATCACAAATAATTTGATCTAACCCTTGTTCATGCAACATCTGTGGAATTTTATAAATAGTGTCCACATCCCATACAGAAATGACGGCCTCTTCTCTGACATTAGAAAATAAAGAAATCTTACTGGCCTCTTCCTGCGGAATAGGCCGATCCGCCCTACATAAAAGTGCCGTAGGTAAAATCCCGATCTCACGTAACTTTTGGACTGAGTGCTGGGTTGGCTTGGTTTTTAACTCTCCAGCACTAACAATATAGGGCACTAGCGTCAAATGAATAAAGGCTGTGTCACCTCTCGGTTTACGAAGATTCATCTGCCGCGCAGCTTCTAGGAATGGCAAGGATTCAATATCACCAACCGTCCCACCGATTTCACAAATGGCAACATCAGCCTGCCCATCATGGCTAGCAGCAGCACCGCGCTCAATAAATGTCAAAATTTCATTCGTAATATGCGGAATTACCTGCACTGTCTTACCCAAATACTCGCCGCGACGCTCTTTACGGATGACCGACTCATAAATTTGACCAGTTGTAAAGTTATTACTTTTACGCATTTTGGCAGATACAAAACGCTCATAATGCCCTAAATCTAGATCTGTTTCAGCACCGTCTTCAGTGACAAAGACCTCACCATGTTGAAAGGGACTCATCGTTCCAGGATCAACGTTAATATAAGGATCTAATTTAAGGAGGGTGACTTTCAGGCCGCGGGATTCTAGAATCGCAGCCAGGGAAGCGGCTGCAATTCCTTTCCCTAAGGAAGAAACCACACCGCCAGTAACGAAGACAAATTTGGTCATCGCACATTCACTCTGTTGGTAATACTGAATTATATACATGACTTGCATAAACCACTAAAAAACTCTTCGCGCGATCCAATTTCCTGCTCCCAAGGCTTATAAAAACGAACTCAAGAAGCAATTAATAAAAATCATTTAAAATATTAATCAATACAAAAGATAGGATTCTATGAGACTTGGTTACTTTACAATGCCCTTACACCCTTTGCATCGCGATGGGACTGAAACACTCCACGAAGACCGTCAAACAATTATCTTTGCGGATCAGCTGGGCTTTTATGATGCCTTTATTGGTGAACACCTTACTGATCAAGCTGAAAATGTTACGAATAGTATGATTTTTTTGGCAACGCTGATTTTTGAGACTAAACAAATCAAATTAGCCACTGGCACCTCGAACCTCTCCCACGCCCACCCAACTCTCCTAGCCGCTCAAGCAGCCATGTTTGATCACCTTGCTAAAGGGCGCTTTATTTTCGGCATTAGCCCAGGAGCACTAGCCTCCGATGCAGAAGCTCTTGGCATCTTAAGCGAAGATCGTGGCCAAATATTTGCTGAGGCAATCGATGTCATCTTAGCTATTTGGCAGGGTGAGCCGCCCTACAATATCGACCTTCCTAATAATCGCTTTAAAGTGAGTGTAGAAAAAACCCAAGTCCTTGAAATTGGTCGAGGACACATCATGAAGCCCTTCCAAAAACCCTATCCTGAAATAGTTGGAACTGTCGTCGCACCTTTTTCTAAGGGTGTAATTGCCATGGGACAAAGAGACTTTCATCCCATGTCAGCAAACTTTCTTCTAGATAATTGGCTACCAAGTCATTGGGCTAATTATTCAGCAGGCAAGGAACTGGCTGGACAAAAAGCTTTAGCGAAAGACTGGCGTGTGGCTAGAACAGTTTTTGTTGGCGATAACTCAGCCATTGCCAAGAGCTATGGTAAAGAAAATGCGGATAGCCCCTACCGCTACTATTACCAACAAATGTATACCAAAATGAAGATTTCTAATCGGCATGTCATCTTTAAAAAGCATCAAGATGACGACGATAGTACGATTACTCTGGATAAAATTTTGGATGAGCTTGTCATCTCTGGAACAGTTCATGAAGTAGTCGATCAAATCCTCGCTCTGCAAGAAAAAGTGGGTACGATCGGAGAAATAGTCTATGCCGGTATGGATCTAGTCGATCCAGCACTTGGCAGAAGATCTATGGAACTCATGGCGCATGAGGTGATGCCCCGCGTGAATGAGGCACTGGGTCTTGGCTATCAAACGAATGCCGATGCTACTTAAATTGCTTAAACAACAAGTTTCGTTGAAAAATTCTGGTGAATACATCTTTTTTTGATGTCCACGTTTGCGCACCCGTCTGACTTGTGTCCTTTAAATCAATGTCCATGGCCTGATATCGCCTAACCACTACCGGATGAGGATGGCCATATCGGTTCCGGTAGCCCGATTGTGAAAATGCATCATGGGGTTTGAGCTGATTCAAAAATAATGCCGTCGATGAAGTCTTACTCCCATGATGTGGGACCATTACAATCCGGTTTCTAGTAGAAATCATCTGAGTGTGCTGCACTTGCGCCATCAAACGATTCACAACCTCCCGCTCAGCGCCACTTTCAATATCACCCGTTAACCACACTGAATGAAATCGATTTCTGACCTCTAATACACAACTCATTTCATTGGGCTTGCCCTGAAAAAAATGCTCCTCAAAAGTGGTCTTTGGAGGTGGGTGCCAAATAATAAAATCGACTCCATCCCACTGCCACTGCGATCCTGCTTTACAGGGCTTAAGTGGGACTTGATTTTTAATAAATTCGCGTTGCAAAAGATGTTTACCCGGAATGCTGCCAATTGCCGACTGAACAGGATATTCCTGAATAATACTCACTAAACCACCAATATGATCAGCATCTTGATGACTGATCACCAAGCGATCTAAAGACCGTATATCCTCAGCACGCAAATAGGGCATGATCACTCTACGACCAGGATCAAAGTTACTGCGACTAGTTGGGCCCGTATCGTATAGCAAGTGATGTTCCTGCGTTTTTATCAATACGGCACTCCCTTGGCCTATATCCCAAACTAACATCTCAAACTCTCCATGGGCAATGCCATTCCCAAAAAGCCATTGCCTAGGAATGAGTAAACTGAAACATATACAGGTTCCAAATAATCTAGATTTCCAAGCATGCCTTAACGGCCCGGGCCGAATACTCAGCACAACACCTACGAGCGCAATAACCATCATCCAACCCCACGGCTTAGCACCATGTATGACCGCCCACTCCCATTCAGCAATCGGCTTTAAAAACCAAGCGACTACCCAAAAAGCTTGATGCGATAACCACAGGCAAGTGTCACCCAACCACCACGGCAAAACGACACCCAACATCGCTAAGGGCGTCACAATAAAGCTAATGATGGGTATGGCAATCGCATTAGCAAGGGGTGAGACCAAAGAAATCTGCGAAAACCACCATAAAGTCATTGGTATTAAGGCAATCGTAACTACCGCCTGCACTCGACAGGCCGATCCTAAGGATTCTTTTAACTTTGCTATAAAAAGTAAATCAACATCCGCCACCTCCCCATCTCTGTCCGGAGGCATCGCATATAAAATTGCCGCAACCGCACCAAAAGAGAGCCAAAATCCCGGTGTGTAAATGGCCCATGGGTTCAGAAAAAGCACCATGCCTAAAGCCCACCACCAAATATCAAAGGGCTTTAATACCCGCCCCAGCCATAATCCAAGCCCAACCACTCCAACCATCAGCATGGTTCGCTGGGCTGGTATCTGAAAGCCGGCTAGCCAGGTATAAATGAAGGCGGTCAAGAAGCCGACTAAAGCAGCAATCTTTTGTGCAGGTATCAGTATAGGTAGTCGGCCATTGCGCCATAATTGGCTAGCAAGCCAAGCACCTAGTCCAGCAAGCATCGTGACATGTAATCCTGAAATCGAAATTAAATGCCCAATTCCTGTCGTGTTAAAAATCTTCCAGTCCTCTTCAGAAATACTGTTTTGATCGCCCATCACTAAGGCACTCATGACCCCTCGGTAAATTGCCCCCTCGCCAAGAGATTGATGAACACGCACGCGAATCCAAGATCGTATCTGCTCCACCATGACTATAAAATGCCAATCCGAATGGCCCACAAAACGCTCAGTCCCTTTTTGAACCTGACCAACTGCGCCGATATCTTGCATCAGTAACCAGCGCTCAAAATCAAATGTATGGGGATTCTTAAGACCCCTTGGCGTATTTAACTTCACCTGAAATTGCCATACTTGCCCGGGATTGACTGGCTGCTTGACTGCTGGCATGGATAGATAAATCCGTTTGGGAATTTGCGTGGCATCTAAATCATCACGCTTTTTTGAAAGAGGCTTGGCAGATTCGACCATCAAATTCAGTTGCGCACCCCGCGCGGATAGCTTCGGTAAACTTTCTATATATCCTTGGATAGCCCATATTGTGCCATCTAATGATGCGGGTAATCGTTGGGCTACTTTGGCGCGCTCAAGGTAAGCTGTCCGGTAAAATCCGAGAATAAAAACTACCAGACAAAGACTACCCAATACGAGTAATTCGGATCGCTTGATGCTTCTTGCCTCCAAGTAATACAGTTTATAAATGACCGATCCAACATAAATGATACCAAGACCTAAAAAAGGGATGATGAGGCTGAGATAGAGCTGCCACGATTCAAAAAAAAGAGCGTAAAACTCCCCGGCAATCAATGCACCAATGAGTAAACGCATACAGTTTAAGCAATAGGGTTTGCTTGAATCAAGGACTGCCAGCGTGGTAGAACTGCCAGCGCATTTTGTAAGGCTTGCTGACTAACGAACTCTGCCTCCAGATTACGCAGCTTGACAAACTCTTGCGCAATACGAGGAAGGTTAGCCGGTTCATTGCGGCTCTCACACTCCTCTTTTAACCAAGCCGGTGGTATGTCCGGAGCATCTGTCTCCAAGACAAAGGCGTCTAGAGGTAAGTCACAAGCTAAGCGTCGAATTTGTAGAGCACGCTCAAAAGTAAGCGTGCCACCAAAACCCAATTTAAAGTTTAAATCTAAAAATTGTTGGGCTTGTACAAAACTCCCATTGAATGCATGCGCAATACCACCAGATACCTTAGTTTGGCGTAAACGCTTGAGTATTTGATCTTGAGATTTGCGAACATGCAAGATCACTGGCAATTGATGCTGCCTCGCTAATAAGAGTTGTTGCTCAAAAAACCACTCTTGCTTCGCATTGTCTAATTCTTTAACAAAATAATCTAAGCCGATTTCTCCAATGCCAACCAATCTTGGATGATCCAAATATTTCAAAATAGCTTCTCGCAAGAGGTCCAGGTCACTCTCGAACGCCCCAGGAGTATACAAAGGATGAATCCCTAAAGTAAAACTCAAATAAGGGATTAACCCATGCCACTGCTCGACAATACCGACTACTTTTTCAATCTCACAGACTTGCACAACCGGAATTAAAATACCCCGAACGCCGCGCTCGGCAGCTCTTGCCAAAACGAGGGATAAATCCTGCTCAAACTCCGTGGCGTCTAAGTGACAATGGGTATCTAACCACATACACTCTAAGCAGCACTATTTTGGTTGCGCGTCACATCAACTAAAACTCCCTGCTCTAAACGTAAGATACGATCGCAACGCTTTGCGCGTAGGGGATCATGCGTCACAATCACAAAAGCAGTTCCTAGATTTTGAGCAACTTCGATCATTAAATCAAATACTTGATCAGCAGTCTTTGTATCTAAGTTACCGGTCGGCTCATCTGCCAGAACGCAACTCGGTCGCCCAACCAATGCCCGAGCAACTGCCACGCGTTGTCGCTCGCCACCAGAGAGCATACCGGGTGTATGTCTGAAGCGACTACCTAGACCAACTTGAATCAAAATAGCCTCCGCTTGAGACTGTGCTTGGGACTTTGATAGCCCCCGAATTCGTAAAGGCATCGCCACATTTTCTAAAGCGCTAAATTCAGGTAATAAATGATGAAACTGATATATAAACCCTAGTTCTTTATTCCGTAAATAATTTTGCTGTGCTTCATCTAATTCGGTAAATTCAATACCACACAGGGTAATCGACCCGGCTGTAGCATCATCTAGCCCACCTAAAATATGCAGTAGTGTACTTTTGCCAGAGCCTGAGGCCCCCACAATCGCAACTTTTTCACCAGGCTGAACTTGAAAATCAATCCCTCGTAAAACCTCAAGTGCTTCAACGTCTCCCCCGAAAACCTTCACAACGCCCCGGGCTTCTAAAGCCGGTGACTGCATTTGGGGCTCAGGCGTAAATGCGTCCTGCTTTAAATTCTCCCACATACTCTCACGGAGCCCTTTATTCATATCTCAAGGCCTCCGCAGGTTTGACCCTGGAAGCCCGTGAACTGGGGTACAAAGTGGCTAACAAGCTCAGGCCAAAAGCCATACCGCCAACCTTCACAACATCTTCAAGGTGTATATCAGAGGGTAACTGACTAATAAAATAAATATCTTTAGGTAAAAACTGTACTCGAAATAAACCCTCAATCACCGGCACAATGACATCAATATTGCTAGCAATCAAAACCCCAATCAATACACCAAGTACTGAACCTAAAATTCCAATGGATAAACCCTGCACAAAAAAGATTTTTTGGATCATCCGCCCCGAGGCTCCCATGGTTCTTAAAATGGCAATATCAGCTTGTTTGTCAGTTACCGTCATCACCAAAGTTGAGACTAAATTAAATGTTGCAACAGCAATAATTAAGGCCAAAATAATAAACATCATCCGTTTTTCAGTCTGTACGGCTGCAAACCAGTTACGATTCAACATGGACCAATCCACGGCAATTAAATTGGGTGGAATTTCAGCATTTAATCGTTGCGAAATTAGAGGCGCCAAAGTCATATCGTCTAATTTCACCCGCAAACCCGTCGGCCCAGGTGCCTTCACTAGAGCCGCCACATCTTGCCAATGCATAATCGCTAAACTACTGTCATATTCATAATGACCACTATCAATAATCCCAACAATCGTGCAAACTCTTTGCCGAGGTAACACGCCTGCCGGAGTCATATCACCATTTGGAACCATCACCGAAATTTTGTCATTTAATTGAACACCCATCATCTGTGCCAACTGACTACCTAAAGCAATTCCAAACTGCCCCGCCTCTAAGGAGTTAATCGATCCCTGACTAAACTGACTCGGAATATCCGAAACTTGGAATTCCGCTTGGGGCGCAATTCCCCGCAATTCGACCCCTCGCATCATGCCTTGGCGAACCAATAAACCCTGCGTTTGTAATAAAGGTGCAACGCCAATAACATGCGCTTGCTTCGCTATAAAACTACTGACCCCCTCAATATCATTAATTCCTTCTTGAGAACGAATCTCCACATGCGAGAGTACGGAGAGCATCTTATCCCGAACTTCTTTTTGAAAACCATTCATCACCGATAAAACCACAATCAAAGCGGCAACACCCAAAGCAATTCCAACCATTGATAAAGTTGATATAAATGACAAAAAGCCATCCCGACGAGAGCCTAAAGTCTTCCTTTTAGCTCGCACATAACGCATACCAATTTCCATATAAATCGGCAACTCTAAAAGGGATTTGAGTGATTTCATCCCTATAGTTTAGTGTTTTCTGAAATGCCACATAAAATAAGGGCTATGTCTACACATTTATCGATACTTTGCCCTAGTCTTGTAAGCTCTCTAGAAAATCCAGATGATTCGATTTTCGAACAAAAGGGCAGCTGGCAAGAAATTTTCTGCCTAGGGAATGATCTTCCCTGCGCAGCCCTTTGGGCGAATGCCAAAACACCTATCGAAAGCACCTCTACCTGGTCTTGTCTAGAGCTAGTCCATCTGCACGCAACCCGCGACCATCTCGTCTTAATTGATCCGAGGATCCTTGAGGTGGATGCTGCAGAGGAGTTGGCTTTACGTTTAAGCGTGCAAGATATCCTCCAGGAATTCTTACCCGGTCCGAGCATTTTTACTAAAAATCGCTGGCTAATCTCCTCAGAGCTATTGAAATCCATAAAAACATCCAGCCCAGCTTTAGCCGCTGGCAGAAATATTGATATTTGGATGCCCCGTGATACCACTCAAGCTGGTCTGGCAAAAAAATGGCGACAACTTCAAAATGAAATCCAGATGGTTTGGCATGATCATCCAGTCAATCTGCAACGCCAGGACTTAGGACAATTACCGATCAACTCGCTTTGGCTCTATGGTATAGGTACCCTGGAAGATATTCAACCGCATCCCATGATCGAATCAATGACTCATGTCTATTCACCGAATGAGCTCATTCAAACAGCCGCAATGTATTTACAAAAAACATCTACGCCTACCCCCCCCAATCTGTTACTTCCCATGCCTGATGGTCATCACCTCATTGATTTTTATCAACAAACGAGTGCCCAGGAATGGCAAGTCTTTTGGGAACAGCTAGTCATAGGGATCCAACAGGAAAAATTGACCCAAGTACAATTACTTCAATGCAAGAATGGCAACTTCTACAGTACCCATATTCATAAAAAATTATTCAATACAAGCTTCATCCAGCGTATTTTCTCACCCAAAAAATCTCAACAAACTCAATATCCGACTTGGACCGAGTTTAGTCAGCAAGCTATTTGGCACCCCTATAAAACCGCCCCCAACGAACAGTAGACTCTATGTACATCAAAGAACGTCCAATTAACCAAGAGGTATTGGAGCATTTAATTGAAAATGAGATCAGTCCTGTCATGGCCAAGTTATGGGCTAGCCGCGGCATTCATCATGCCTCAGAGCTGTCTTTGCAAATCACTCAGCTGATCCCTCCAAATGATTTAAAAGGCTGCCAGGAGGCTGCGCAATATCTTGCGCAGGCCCTAGCTGAGAACCGTAAAATCGTAATCGTCGCAGATTATGATTGCGATGGTGCGACCGCATGCGCTGTCGGAATCCTAGGTTTAGAAGAGCTCGGTCAATCTTTTAATAGTCAGATTGATTTCATCGTACCAAATCGCTTCACGATGGGTTATGGACTTACACCCGAAGTGGTTGAATTAGCAGCTAATCGAAATCCTCGCCCCGAAATTATCATCACTGTTGACAATGGCATTGCGAGTATTGATGGCGTTGCCTATGCCAATCGCTTAGGAATCGATGTCATTGTTACCGATCATCACCTCCCCGCAGATGAACTCCCCAAAGCCAAACATATTGTCAATCCAAATCAACCAGGGTGCACCTTTTCGAGTAAAGCTCTGGCTGGCGTTGGTGTCATGTTTTATCTCCTACTAGCGACTCGAGCTGAGTTACGAGATCATTACAAGCTGTTTACAAAACAAACACAACCACAGCTTTTAAACTTATTAGATCTAGTCGCCCTAGGTACGGTCGCAGATGTTGCCCAGTTAGATCGAAATAATCGTATTTTAGTATCCGCTGGCCTCAAGCGAATCCGGCAAGGTTTGATGTCACCAGGTATTGAAGCCCTCTTTCACATTGCTGGCAAAAGTCTAAGAGAAGCGAACACCTTTGATTTGGGCTTTAGTTTAGGACCACGGTTAAACGCAGCGGGCCGCTTAGCAGATATGACCCTCGGAATACAATGCCTACTGAGTAAAGACCTTACTCAAGCAAAGCGCCTAGCGCATGATCTCGATCAAATGAATCGCGAACGACGTAGTATCGAAAATGAGATGAAAGTAAGCGCTCAGACGACAATGGCCCAACTTTCAGTCGAAGGTCGCCATGCACTTACTCTCTTCGAGCCGTCATGGAATCAGGGGGTAATTGGCATTCTAGCCTCGCGTTTAAAAGACGAGTACCACCGCCCAGTCATTGTGTTTGCTCTTGCCGAAGAAAAAATGCCAGATGGTAAAGGTATTCTAAAAGGCTCTGGCCGATCGATAACTGGCTTTCACATGCGCGACGCGCTAGACTGGATCTCAAAAAAATACCCTCAGATGATTTTAAAGTTTGGTGGACATGCGATGGCAGCTGGCCTATCTATTCCGGAGGAAGATCTAGCATCTTTTGAACAGGCTTTTGCCAAAATAGCCCTACAGTGGATTGAACCAGACGCCTTAAATCGCACAATTATGCATGACGGAACACTCCCGCTTGCGCAAATGAATCAGCAATTCGCCGAGCAACTTTCTACAGCCATCTGGGGGCAGGGATTTCCAGAGCCGGTTTTTGTCGGCCGCTTTGAGGTAATCAAGCAAACCACCTTAAAAGGCCGTCACCTGAAGGTGGAACTCATGCCCATTGAAAATGGCTCAAGTAACCAAGACTCACAATCAATCTCTGGTATTTGGTTTGGTCATTCTGAAAATCTTCCGCCACAAACTTATCTGGCCTATCGCCTGCTCGTGGATCACTATCTGAATTACCCAAGACTACAAATTCATATCGAAACAGCATTTAACTAGATTTTACGGTTCTTAAAAACTTCTCTAAAAACGCCAGAACGCGCGAGGTTTATTTTAATAAGCATTTATTCGATTACTAATAATGCCTGTTGCCGCTCAAAGCAATTTCAAAAACTGCAAAAAAGTTACTAAATACTCTATTTTGGCAAACTGGCATGGGCAAAGCTTTATAATACTTACATGGAAGCCGAACGAATTAACTCACTACAGTCTCATCTTAACCTCTTACGTACCCGTGTTGCAGACCTTCGGGGGTATCTTTGACTTTGATAGCAAAAGTCAACGATTAATCGAGGTAAATCTTCAGTTAGAGGATCCCAAAGTTTGGGATGATCCTAAACAAGCGCAAGCTTTAGGTAAAGAAAAAAAGATGCTTGATGGTGTAGTCAACACCATCACTAAACTTGATAGCGACCTAGATGGGGCAATTGAGCTCTTCGAACTAGCCGCTGCAGAATTAGATGATCAAACTCTTCAAGCGATCGAGGAAGATGAAAAAGCGATGGAATTCATCGTTGCAGACTTGGAGTTTCGTCGGATGTTTTCTAACCCGATGGACCCTTGTAATTGCTTTATTGATATCCAAGCTGGCGCTGGCGGAACTGAGGCCTGTGATTGGGCTAGTATGCTGCTTCGACAATACTTAAGATACAGTGAACGAAAAGGCTTTAAAGCAGAAATTCTAGAAGAGTCAGATGGTGATGTGGCTGGTATTAAAAGTGCCACACTGAAAATTGACGGTGAATATGCTTTTGGTTTTTTGAGAACTGAAACGGGTGTCCACCGTCTCGTTCGAAAATCCCCTTTTGACTCCTCAGGCGGTCGACATACGTCCTTCTCAAGTATCTTTGTCTACCCAGAAATCGATGACTCCATCGAAATTGATATTCACCCAGCAGATATCCGAACAGATACCTACCGTGCGTCTGGCGCAGGCGGCCAACATATTAATAAAACCGATTCGGCAGTTCGTCTAACGCATCTACCTACTGGTATCGTCGTTCAGTGTCAGAATGATCGTAGTCAACACCGTAATCGTGCTGAAGCAATGACAATGCTCAAGTCTCGCCTTTATGAGCATGAATTACGTAAGCGCCAAGTGGAGCAAGACAAACTAGAAGCCACGAAAACAGATGTGGGTTGGGGCCATCAAATCCGCTCCTATGTGTTAGACCAAAGTCGTATAAAAGATCTGCGCACAAATGTTGAGATATCCAATACCCAAAAAGTTTTAGATGGCGATCTTGACCCCTTTATTGAAGCTAGCCTCAAAATGAATGTTTAAAGCATTTAGCCTATTGACTTGAAAATTATTCTGCTATGAACGACAAAATACCTCTAGAGCAATCAGCCATCGACCCAAGTCTTCAGATCGATGAGAATCATCTCATCAATGAACGACGTGAAAAATTAGCCCGTTTAAGACAACAAGGATTAGCCTACCCCAACGATTTTGTGCCAACTCACCTGGCACTCGAGCTGCACCAACAATTTAATGACCTCAGTAAAGAAGAGCTTGCAGATCAAGCGGTGTATGTCAAAATGGCCGGGCGCATGCTGCTCAAGCGCGTGATGGGCAAAGCTAGTTTTGCCACAGTCCAAGATCGTACTGGACAAATTCAGTTCTATATGAATGATAATGAGACTGGCGAAGAGTCGCATACCGCATTTAAACATTGGGACATGGGCGATATCATCGCAGCAGAAGGCCTATTATTTAAAACCAATCGAGGTGAACTATCAGTTCAGGTAAAAATATTACGCCTATTAACCAAATCACTTCGCCCTCTGCCAGAAAAGTTTCATGGTCTAACTAGCCAAGAAATGAAATATCGGCAACGTTATGTTGACCTGATCGTCTCCCCCCAAAGCAGACAAACATTTATTACGCGGACTAAAGCAATCAACGCCTTGCGTGAGTTCATGCAAGAGGCAGATTTTATGGAAGTCGAAACGCCGATGTTACATGTCATACCAGGCGGCGCTTCAGCTAAACCATTTATTACGCACCACAATGCTCTAGATATGGAAATGTTCCTGCGCATTGCCCCAGAACTTTATTTAAAAAGACTCGTGGTTGGAGGCTTTGAGCGAGTTTTTGAAATTAATCGAAATTTTCGAAATGAAGGGGTTAGCCCTCGTCATAACCCAGAATTTACGATGATGGAATTTTACGCTGCCTATACAGATTACCAGTGGTTGATGCAATTTACTGAAAACCTAATTCGTCAAGTCAGTCTAAAAATTCACAACACTGCCGTACTCAATTATCAGGGTCGTGAACTAGATCTTTCCACCCCCTTCGAACGACTCACGATTATAGAAGCCATCTTGAAATATGCGCCAAAGTCTGGCAAAAACTATACATCCGAAGAAATCAACGACCGGTCGTTTATTCGTTCTGAATTAAAAAAGTCTGGGCAAAATATCGATGATCCCGCCATCATTCATGCCGGTCTTGGAGCCCATCAATTAGCGTTATTTGAAGTCTGTGCTGAAGAGCATCTATGGCAACCAACCTACATCATTGATTACCCCATTGAAGTAAGTCCCCTTGCGCGGGAGTCTGATATGCGAACTGGTATTACAGAACGCTTTGAGCTATTTATTACTGGCCGTGAAATTGCAAATGGATTTTCAGAATTAAATGACTCTGAAGACCAAGCAAATCGTTTTCAAAAACAAGTCGAACAAAAAGATGCTGGTAATGAAGAGGCTATGTATTTTGACCATGACTTTATCCGAGCCCTAGAATATGGCATGCCACCAACCGGTGGTTGTGGGATTGGCATTGATCGACTGATCATGCTCCTGACAGATTCAGCAAATATTCGCGATGTGATTCTTTTTCCACATCTGCGTCGTGAAGAAAAACTTTAAATAAAATAAGATCAAAATACTGCCTATCATTTAATGATTTTCTCGAGCATGATTAATCGAGTATTTAGGAATCTCGACAACTAACTCCTGCTGCCCAACAATGGCCTGGCAAGAAAGTCTTGATTTGGATGTTAAGCCCCAGGCCCGATCCAGTAAATCATCCTCGTTCTCATCGCTAGGATCAAGCGACTCAAAACCCTCTCGCACAATTACGTGACAGGTGGTACAAGCACATGACATCTCACAGGCATGCTCAATAGAAATATCATTTTCTAATAAGGCTTCACAAATCGATGTACCAGCAGGAACCTCCATCACGGCCCCTTCTGGGCAATATTCTTCATGCGGTAAGACAATTACTTGAGTCATAAATAATCCGTAAATTAGATTTCTGAAAGGTTCTTACCGGTTAACGCTCTGCGGATATTCGCATTCATCCTCTTGGCCGCAAATTCTTCAGTGGCTTGGGACAGAGCCTCAATCCCCGCGCGTAAGAGATCAATATTTTCTTGATCCTTTAATTGTCTTAAGGCTCCTAAAGCCTTTTCAATTAAAGTCAATTCTGCATCATTTAATAAATGCTTATCAATTTGCAAAGCGCTATCTACCGCATCCATTAAACGCTGCGCCTCAACTTGCTCTTCGCGTAAAGCTCTGAGTTGCATATCTTCAGCCGCACTTGCAAAGCCCTCTGTCAACATACGCGCAATATCGCCATCTGCTAAGCCGTAACTGGGCTTGACATGTATTGAAGCACTCACGCCAGATTTTTCCTCCGCCGCACTCACTGATAACAAACCGTCAGCGTCCACTTGATAAGTCACCCGAATCCGAGCTGCTCCCGCAACCATTGGAGGAATATCTCTTAACTCAAAACGCGCTAGCGAACGACAATCCTCGGCTAACTCTCTCTCGCCTTGCAAAACATGCACGGCCATCGCTGTTTGACCGTCCTTAAAAGTCGTAAAGTCCTGCGCTAAAGCAACCGGTATAGGTGTGTTACGTGGAATAATTTTTTCTACAAGACCACCCATCATCTCAACGCCCAGTGATAACGGGATCACATCTAAGAGTAACCACTCATCATTTTTGTTTTTATTCCCCACGAGTAAATCTGCTTGGCGAGCAGCACCTAGAGCAACTACCTCGTCTGGATTTAAATCATTGAGGGGCGCACGACCAAACAAGGTTTCTACAGCGTGTTGAACATGAGGCATTCGAGTCGCACCACCTACCATGACAACACCCTTAATGTCATCGAGCGATACCTTGGCATCTCGTAAGGCTTTTTTGACTGCTTGAATTGTTTTTTGGACTAAATCTTGCGTGAGCTGAAAAAAAGTTTCCTGAGAAATACTGATCTGTATGGCACTTTTATTACTCAAAGTATGTTCTAACAAAATGCCAGGATGAATACTTAAATTCTCTTTTGCATGCCGACATTTGAAAATTAAAGCCCGCTGATCTTCAGCAGTTAATTGCATCAAATTAGACTCTTGCAGAACCATCTGAAGTAGGGCATGATCAAAATCGTCTCCACCAAGCGCAGAGTTGCCCCCCGTCGAAAGTACCTCAAAAACACCTTTACTTAAGCGTAATATAGAAACGTCAAATGTTCCGCCACCTAAATCGTAAATCGCATAAATTCCCTCTGCCGCATGATCTAGTCCATAAGCCAAAGCAGCTGCAGTAGGCTCGTTGAGTAGTCTTAAAACTTGAATACCCGCTAACTCAGCAGCGTCTTTAGTAGCTTGTCTCTGGGCATCATCAAAATATGCCGGCACAGTAATCACTGCACCTTCTATGTCATCATTAAAAGTATCTTCTGCAAGTTGTCGCAGACGCGCTAAAATCTCGGCAGAAACCTCCACTGGACTTTTAATTCCAGCAACGGTTTGCAACTGCAACATGCCTGGTGTGTCAATAAAATCATAGGGCAGTGATTTTTGATTCCCAATATCAGCCAGCGATCTACCCATGAAGCGCTTTACCGAAATAATCGTATTTTTAGGGTCTATCACAGCCTGCGCTAAAGCCTCATACCCGGCTAGCGTCTTACCACTCGGCAAATAACGCACTACTGATGGTAGAAAAGCCTGGCCACCCTCGCTCAAAAGTACTTCGGGTAAGGCGTTTTTCATACTTGCTACTAAAGAATTCGTAGTTCCAAGATCAATGCCAATTGCAATACGACGCTGATGGGGGTTGCGAGACTGACCCGGTTCTGAAATTTGTAATAAAGCCATACAACCATTTACTCGTTCTGTGGTTAAATCAATGCACTAAGCCGATGATCTAATTCTTCTAAAAAACGCTCTAAAAATAAAGCGCAGCGTAATTTCTCTAAAGCTTTTTCAGGTGCTAAAGCCTCATCAAAGGCTTTTTCTATTTGCAACTGCCATTCTTTCTGAATGACTTGTACTTCCTGTTGTAATGCTTCCAATTTAGAGAGATCCGACTTCGCGTCGTCTAATTCTTCGCGCCATTCCATTTGCTGTATCAAAAATTCTTTAGGCATCGTGGTATTCGTTTCTAACTGCGGATCCAATCCTGCTAATTGACACAAATAAAAACCTCTAGGAACCGGTTGCTTTAAGGTTTGATAGGCAGTGTTCGCATACGTCGTCATCTGTAAAGAACGACGCTTTTGCTGATCATCTTGGTTCACAAATTTATCAGGGTGGACCTCTTGTTGAATCGTTAAATAAGCCCGGTCGAGGACGCTTCGGTCAATTTGAAACTGCCGCGGCAGGTTAAAAAAATCAAAGTAATCTGTAAAGCTACTAGACTCGGAAAGATTCGCCGCAACCACACTCATCCTTCACATTCGGATTTTGAAATTTAAAGCCTTCGTTCAGTCCTTCACGGGCAAAGTCTAGCTCGGTACCGTCTATATAAGGTAAGCTTTTGGGGTCTACAAAGACTTTAATTCCTTGTGATTCAAAAACAGCGTCATCCGCACTGACCTGATCAACGTATTCCAGCTCGTAAGCTAGTCCGGAGCATCCCGTAGTGCGAACTCCCAAACGTAAACCAATGCCCTTCCCCCGCTTTTCGAGATTGCGATTAACGTGTTTGGCGGCTTTTTCAGTTAGACTAATCATTTTTATTTTTGGTGTTTTTCACGATAATCTTGCACCGCTGCTTTAATAGCGTCTTCCGCCAAAATAGAGCAATGAATCTTCACCGGAGGTAAGGCTAATTCTTGAGCAATATGCGAATTTTTAATCTCTAGAGCTTGATCCAATGTCTTTCCTTTCACCCACTCTGTGACTAGAGAAGATGAAGCAATGGCTGAACCACAGCCATAGGTCTTAAATTTTGCATCTTCAATCACGCCCGCATCGTTCACCCGAATTTGCAGTTTCATCACATCACCACAAGCCGGCGCACCAACCATGCCAGTTCCAACTGCATCATCACCTTTTTCAAATGACCCCACATTGCGCGGGTTCTCGTAATGATCAACAACTTTGTCGCTATATGCCATGATTTTTCCTAAGTAAAAACTAAGTTAATGTGCCGCCCATTGGATGGTACTAATATCAATACCATCTTTAAACATTTCCCAAAGAGGTGATAAGTCGCGTAGTTTGGCGATTTTTTCTTTCACTAAAGCAACCGTAAAATCAACTTCCTCAATCGTTGTGAAACGACCCACACTAAAACGAATAGAACTATGCGCCAACTCATCATTTCGGCCTAAAGCTCTTAAAACAAAAGAAGGCTCTAAGGATGCCGATGTGCAAGCCGAGCCAGATGAAATAGCAACATCTTTGAGAGCCATCAACATGGATTCGCCCTCTACATAATTAAAACTGACATTTAAATTGTGCGGTACACGTTGCGAAATATCGCCATTCAGATACACTTCCTCAATCGCACTCAGGCCAGTCCATAAACGATCACGGAGCATCCGAATACGCTCGTTCTCAGTTTCCATTTCTTCTCGCGCAATCTGAAATGCCTCACCCATTCCAACAATTTGATGGGCCGGTAATGTGCCAGAACGCATCCCCCGCTCATGCCCACCACCATGAATTTGTGCCTCAATACGGATCCGCGGTTTACGCCTAACAAATAAGGCGCCTACCCCTTTTGGACCGTAAGTCTTGTGCGCTGAAAAACTCATTAAATCCACTTTGAGTTCGGCTAAATTAATGGCAATCTTGCCAGTGGCTTGAGCTGAGTCCACATGAAAAACTATGCCTCGCTCACGACATAGCTCACCTAGCGTTGCAATATCTTGAATCACACCAATCTCATTATTGACATACATCACTGACACTAAAATAGTATCTGGTCGTAAGGCTTTTTTGAACACATCTAAGTCAATTAAGCCATCTTCTTGAACATCTAAATAAGTTACTGCAAAGCCTTCACGCTCTAATTCTCGGGTTGTGTCCAAAGTGGCTTTGTGCTCTGTCTTGACCGTGATGATGTGCTTACCCTTGTCCTTGTAAAAGTGCGCAGCGCCCTTCAGCGCTAAATTAATACTCTCAGTTGCCCCGCTAGTCCAAACAATTTCACGGGGATCAGCTCCAACCAACAAGGCGACCTGCTCACGCGCCTGCTCAACAGCTTCTTCAGCCTCCCAACCAAATGCATGACTGCGCGAGGCTGGGTTCCCAAACTGCTCTCGCAAAAAAGGAATCATTCGATCGACGACCCTTGGATCTACCGGGGTAGTGGCTGAGTAATCCATATAAACTGGGAAATGCCTGGCACTAAACATGGGTAAGGGATTTAATTTTGGAGTGTTGGGGGCGTTCATAAAGGGTTCTTTTTTTGTTGGTAACTTTTGTTTAATTGTTGGTTTTCATTTCGCTGCTGTAAAAAGTTTGCTGTACTAAGTTTGCTGCGCCAAATTAAATACCGAATTAACAATAAAACGTTTGGGTTGCTGTTTAGCATTGCGATCCGAGTTAACTTTCGGATCAACGAGGTTTAAGCGGGCCTCTTTTCCACCTGAAGGCAACGGTGTCGATACTGGCTTACCTTTATTGACAAAAGGCGTCATCACCGATACACCACGCTGTTCTTGTGAGGCCACTAAATCATACAAAGTAACCGACTGCAAATAATCGACCATTTTTTTATTCAAGTTCGACCATAAATCATGGGTCATGCATTGACTATGGTGATCATCTTGACCATGACAATTACCTTTGCCACCGCACTGTGTGGCGTCGATTGGCTCATCGACAGCAATAATAATGTCAGCCACAGTAATCAATTTATCTTCTCTGGATAGGGTGTAACCACCACCTGGGCCACGCGTACTCTCAACAATCGCAACGCGACGTAACTTGCCAAATAACTGCTCTAAATAAGATAGAGATATACGTTGTCTTTTACTAATTCCAGCTAGGGTCACGGGACCCTCGGACTGGCGCATTGCCAAGTCAATCATTGCAGTTACAGCAAACCTACCTTTAGTTGTCAATCTCATAATGTCTTTTCTTTCATCTATTTAGCTAAAATCCAGATTGGTGTCTGGCGCCTCTAAATCTCTCCTCGGATTGGGTAATACCCTATGGATTAACTCAAGTATAACAAATACCTGAGCATTTTGCTCAAGTGTCTTGAAGAGGTCAATATTCTTTAAATAGTGGGGTGATCTGGTGCGGCGGCGCCAAAGGCCATGGCTCGAACTTTACTCAAGCGATCTCTCGTAGAAGCCGCTTTTTCAAACTCTAAATTTCGCGCAAAATCCACCATTTCTTTTTCTAATCGCTTGATTTCTTTAGATAAATCTCGCTCATTCATCTCTTCATACTTGGCTTTTTCTTTTTGATTTTGCCACTGAACCTTCTCGGCATCAACGTCATAAACTCCATCAATGATGTCTTTTATTCGCTTAGAAACCCCACGGGGAGTAATCCCATTTTCTAGGTTATAGGCAGTTTGTTTTTCACGCCGTCGCCCAGTCTCAGCCATCGCTTTACGCATCGACTCAGTGATCCGATCCGCATACAAAATTGCCTTACCGTTGACATGCCGAGCAGCCCGACCAATCGTTTGAATTAAACTGCGCTCAGATCTTAAAAAACCTTCCTTATCCGCATCTAAAATCGCCACTAAAGAAACTTCTGGAATATCCAAGCCCTCACGGAGTAAATTGATACCAACCAATACATCAAACATACCTAATCGTAAGTCCCGGATAATTTCTACCCGTTCAACCGTATCAATATCAGAATGAACATAACGCACTCGAATACCGTTATCGGATAAAAAATCCGTTAACTGTTCAGCCATCCGTTTCGTTAAAACAGTCACCAAAACACGCTCATTTTGATCTACTCGAACTTTAATTTGATCTAATAAATCATCGACTTGAGAACTGGCTGGCAAAACCTCAATCATTGGATCCACAAGGCCGGTCGGTCGAACTAATTGTTCAACCGTGTTACTGGTTTTTTGATGTTCATAATCGGCTGGGGTGGCACTGACAAAAACCGTCTGACGCATCTTCGACTCAAACTCAACAAACTTTAAGGGACGGTTATCTAAGGCCGAAGGTAAACGAAAACCAAAATCAACCAAAGTTACCTTCCGGGCTCGATCACCGTTATACATCCCATTAAATTGTCCAATCAAGACGTGCGACTCATCTAAAAACATCAGTGCATCTTGCGGCAAATAATCAATCAAGGTCGGTGGAGCCTCGCCAGGCAACGCACCTGACAAATGCCGTGAATAATTTTCAATCCCTTTACAAAATCCAAGTTCTGCCAACATCTCTAAATCAAAGCGGGTTCGTTGCTCTAGACGCTGCGCCTCGACTAATTTATTATCTTTAAGTAATTCCGCAACGCGCTCTCTGAGCTCCACCTTAATTAACTCTACGGCTTTTAAAACCGTATCACGCGGGGTAACATAGTGTGACCCTGGATAAACCGTAAAACGCGCTATTTTTTGCTTAATCCTGCCCGTCAATGGGTCAAAAAACTGTAAACGATCAATTTGATCATCAAATAATTCAACCCGAATCGCTAACTCATTATGCTCCGCTGGAAATATATCAATCGTATCCCCCCGAACCCGAAAAGTGCCGCGAGAAAAATCCACCTCATTACGTTCGTACTGCATAGCAACTAAGCGCTGTATCAGCTCGTGCTGATTTATTTTATCGCCTTGCCTTAAGGTCAAAACCATTCGGTGATAATCGCCTGGATTACCAATTCCATAAATGGCCGATACACTAGCCACAATGATGACGTCGCGACGTTCTAATAGGCTCTTCGTGGCAGATAAACGCATTTGCTCAATATGTTCATTAATCGATGAATCCTTTTCAATGAATAAGTCGCGCGTCGGAACGTATGCCTCAGGCTGATAATAGTCGTAATAACTAACAAAGTACTCGACCGCGTTGCGTGGAAAAAATTCACGAAACTCACTGTACAACTGCGCTGCTAAGGTTTTATTCGGAGCAAAAACAACTGCTGGTCGACCCATCTGGGCAATGACATTGGCCATGGTATACGTTTTACCAGATCCAGTTACGCCTAACAGCGTTTGATACGATAAACCATCATTAATGCCCTCAATTAAGCCAGCAATCGCAGTTGGCTGGTCGCCAGCAGGCAAAAAAGGTTGATACAAAATAAAGTCTGATTCAGGAAACTGGATAAATTTAGACTCATCTAATGCCGGTGTAGCTATCGGAGTTTGATGTGACTTCGATACAGCTTTTGCTTGAGATTGTCGGGAGGCCATCTTTGACTTGAGTAAAATACAATAGAATGAGGAATAATTTTTTATTATGCATTTTTTTTAATTTTTTGGATGTTTCTTCAATTTTTTCAATTCTCTTCTTGAGATCTCATTCATATTGACATTCCAACCTACACATCTATCCACTTTTCCAACCCTTTTGCCCATTCAAAACCCCAAATGAACTTATTCAAAGCTGTTGAGCTAGCCCCAAGAGATCCAATCCTAGGACTTTATGAGACATACAATGCGGATACCCGATCAGATAAGGTCAATCTAGGCGTCGGAGTCTACTTTACAGAGGACGGTAAGATTCCCCTCTTACGCGCTGTCCAAGTGGCTGAAAAAATGACTTTAGAAAACCCCGTAGCCAGAGGATATTTACCAATCGAAGGCATAGCCTCCTATAACAAAGGCGTACAACAACTGCTCTTTGGCAACGACCATCCTTTAGTCCAAAGTGGTAAGACTACGAGTTTTGAAGCCCTAGGCGGAACTGGAGCCCTAAAAATTGGTGCAGACTTTATTAAAAGACTCAAACCTCAAGTAGTCGTTGCGATTAGCGACCCAAGCTGGGAAAATCATCGTGCACTATTTGAGGCAGCCGGATTTGAGGTTATTAACTACCCCTACTACGAACCTCTTACGAGGGGAGTTGCCTTTGATCAAATGCTCAATTCCCTAAACCATCTAGCGGCAGATACAGTGGTCGTTCTGCATGCTTGCTGCCACAATCCGACAGGTGCTGATTTAAACAAAACACAGTGGCAGCAAATTGTTCAGGTTTGCGCTGCAAAAAATTTAATTCCCTTTTTAGACCTGGCCTACCAAGGCTTCGCCGACAGTATCCAAGAGGATGGACTGGCTGTGCAATTATTTGCAGATTCGGGCCAATCTTTCTTTGTTTCAAGCTCTTTTTCTAAATCATTTTCACTCTACGGTGAGCGCGTTGGCGCACTCACCGTTATTACACAAAATAGTGATGAAACAATTCGTGTTGCCTCACAAATTAAGCGGGTAATTCGGACAAATTATTCAAATCCACCTACCCACGGGGCAACGGTCGTTGCGAAGATTTTGAACTCGCCAGAATTGCGTGCGATGTGGGAAGAGGAGTTAGCTCAAATGCGCGACCGCATCAAACAGATGCGCTATCAATTAGTCGAAGAACTGAAAATTGCCGGCGCAAGTAAAGACTTTAATTTCATCAAAGATCAACGCGGGATGTTCTCCTACACCGGACTGAACAAAAGTCAAGTCGACCGACTAATCACCGAGTTTGGGGTCTATGCGGTCGGTACGGGAAGAATCTGTGTAGCCTCTTTAAATACTAAAAATGTCAAACATGTGGCCCAAGCCATAGCCGCTGTTTTGTAAAAAACGGCTGAAATTTTAGAAAATTAATGAAAAATCAAGCCTTTACAACAGGCATCGCAGTGTAAAATTTATT
>Ga0209135_1000007_pt1 | contig 72611 bp, 72 predicted proteins | sample LauGreSBDMM110SD_4_FD_187570 | JGI IMG/M metagenome (GOLD analysis project Ga0209135, IMG submission 187570) | Freshwater lake microbial communities from Lake Michigan, USA - Su13.BD.MM110.SD (SPAdes) (version 3) | ecosystem: Environmental > Aquatic > Freshwater > Lake | place: Lake Michigan... | reverse complement strand
ACCTATCGATTGTTCAAATTTTTAAAGAGCGGGTAACACTAAATTCTTTTCTAATTCACTAACCAGAATAATCCTCTGCGTTAGCAACGAGAGGGGCGCATTATACAGACCTGATAAATTTGGTCAACTACTAAATTCGGTATTAAATTGCGGCTGCACCGCTTTCAGGTACCGCAAAAATCTAAATCGTAATGCGCTTTGATATGTTGGTTGCGGGGGCAGGATTTGAACCTACGACCTTCGGGTTATGAGCCCGACGAGCTGCCAGACTGCTCCACCCCGCGTCCGATTCGACATTAGTGCCGCCGAGAGGTGAGACTATAGCAAGCTTTGAGCCTGCCTGTCAAGGCTGAAACGTGATTATCTTGCGGGAGTTTGCCGATTATTTGGATTGACCAGCCACAATCTTTCTGACCAATGCAAGATCATGATCCGTATCCACACCAGCAGCTGGCGCTTCGTCCGCAATTGATACACTGATTTGATGCCCATGCCACATTGCCCTTAACTGTTCCAATGCTTCATACTGCTCAATCAGCGCTGGCGTTAAGTGTGCATAGGCATGCAAGAAGCTTGCGCGATAAGCATAAACGCCAACATGTCGATAAACAGGCATACCGCCTGGCAAATCTTCAGATTGCGCAAAAGCATCACGCGCATAAGGAATTGGAGCGCGACTAAAATACATGGCGTAGCCTTGTGCATCCATCACTACCTTCACCACGTTAGGGTTAAGCAAGGTTTCTTTGTCATGTATCGCGTGACAAACCGTAGCAATAGAGGCTTGAGGATGCGCATTTAAATCCGCCGCAACTTGCTTAATGAGTTTTGGATCAATCAGAGGCTCATCACCTTGCACGTTTACCACCAACACATCATCAGCCCATTTGAAATGGGCTGCAACCTCGGCAATTCTATCTGTACCAGAAACGTGATCTGCACGCGTCATCGCCGCTTTAAATCCAGATTGCTCAACCGCATTGAATATATCAATATGGTCGGTGGCAACAATAACATCTTCCGCACCACTCGCCACAGCCTGCTCTGCAACACGCACCACCATAGGCTTGCCACCAATATCCAACAATGGCTTGGCTGGCAAACGGCTGCTCGCATAACGCGCCGGGATAACGACTTTAAATTTCATCTGTTGAATATTTGGCTAAGTCGAGATTAAACTTCTTCAGCATCAGGCAATTTTCTTGCCTCTTCCTCTAGCATCACAGGAATGTCATCTTTAACTTGGAACCCTAAGCGGCAGGGCTTACATACCAACTCTTGCTCCACTTTGCGATAATGCAAAGGTCCTTTGCAAACTGGGCACACCAAAATATCGAGTAATTTAATATCCATACTATTTTCCTTTGCTTAATGTTGCCAGTTTTTGCAACACCAATTTATTTAATCCATCGCCTATATTAGCACTGACCGGCAGCATCCAAATATCGTACTGCGCGTTACCTTTGGCAAATTGCGCACACTTCACCGCATCTTTTTCCGTCATCACAATCGTCTTGCCAGCAAACGGGGACAAATCCTTCGGCACAAAAGCATGGTGGTCAGCAAAACTTTTTCGCTCAAAAACCAAACCCATTTTTGTTAATGTATCAAAGAATCGCTTAGGGTTACCGATGCCCGCGACAGCCACTAAAGACTTATTATTAAAAAAGTGTGCAGTCTGTTGGGATTTTCCATCGAATAATGAAACAAATACATCTCCAGAAAACTCCATCTCAAACACTGGCGACAGAAATTCTGTTTTAATTAAAGTCTGCTGATTAGCATTGGTCGTTACAATGGCATCAACCGCATTCAATCGAGATTTAGATTCTCGCAGAGGGCCTGCAGGTAACAATAATTCATTTCCAAAATTACGCGCTGCATCTACAACGGCAATTTCAATATCGCGTTGCAAAGCATAATGCTGAAGTCCGTCATCACTGACAACTACATTGACCTGAGGGTGCGCTTTTAATAATGCCATCGCCGCAACCACACGATCAGCACCCACGAAAACTGGACAAGCTATACGCTTAGCAATTAGCAAAGGCTCATCACCAACTTGGCTTGGCGAGCTATTGGATGAAACTTCGGTCACATTATTTACTGATCCACCGTAGCCGCGACTAATAATGCCTGGGTTTAAACCTGAAAGAGTTAATTGCTGCGCCAGCCAAATTACAAGCGGAGTTTTCCCTGTTCCCCCAATACTGATGTTACCAACCACAATAACGGGAACTGGAAGCTTATAGCTTCTTAAAACGCCTAGCCGAAATAGATATTTTCTGGTGGTGCTCAAAAAAAAGAAAACAAGAGACATGGGCAAAAGAACAAGATGCCAGATTGAATAGCCATTCCATTGTTTTTGGAGCCAATCAGCCATTCGCCTATCGCCAGTCTTTAGTGGAACTGCTTCTGATAAAGCTTGGCGTAATGACCGCCTGCTTTTAAGAGTTCAGCATGTGTGCCACTTTCGACGATCTCACCATGCTCCATGACAAAAATACGATCAGCGTTTTCAATGGTCGATAAGCGATGGGCAATAACGATGCTGGTTCGATTTTTCATCAGCGTATCTAATGCTGCTTGAACATGTTGCTCTGACTCGGTATCCAAAGCAGAAGTCGCCTCATCCAACAATAGAATAGGCGCATCTTTCAAAATCGCTCGGGCAATAGCTAAACGCTGACGCTGGCCGCCAGATAGTCGAACGCCTCTATCCCCAATCTCGCTTTGTAAGCCTCTCGGCAATTGCTGAATGAATTCCCAAGCATGTGCAGCTTTTGCCGCAGCAATTACCTTTTCTTCACTCACGTTACGCAAAGTGCCATAAGCAATATTGTTAAAAACCGTGTCGTTAAATAAGACTACATCTTGGCTTACTAGCGCAAACTGCTCACGTAGATTACTGAGTTTGAGTGCGCGAATATCAACACCATCCAAGAGAACTAGCCCCTCTTGATGCTCATAAAAGCGCGGAAGCAAATTAATCATCGTGGTCTTACCCCCGCCAGAGCGCCCAACCAGTGCCAATTTCTCGCCGGGCTTAATGACAAAGCTAAGTTGATTCAGCGCATTGCTTTTAGCGTTTTCATAACGCAAGCCAACACCCTTAAATTCAATCTCCCCTTTAGCACGGCTAATTTCAAGCGTACCCGCATCTAACTCAGGCTGAGTATCAATCAAACCAAACACACTCTGCGCAGCGGCCACCCCCACTTGAACAGTCTCATTCATCTTGGTCAAACTTTTAATGGGTGGAATCAGCATAAGAAGTGCACCGATAAAGGCAGCAAATTCGCCAGCCGTAAATTTACCGACTGAATAATAAACAACCGCACCCAAAGAAAATGCAGCGAGCATTTCGATCACCATGCTATTGATGCCAGATATACGGGTTAAGCGGATTTGCATATGACGATTTTTAGCCACAATGGAAGCAAGTCTTTTTTGCTCGTATTCCGCCCCGGCAAAAATCTTAATCATGCGTTGCCCAGCGCTCGCCTCTTCAGCAACTTGGGTCATTTCACCCATTGTGTCTTGATTGGCTTTTCCAGCCTCTCTTAGTTTTGGCGTCATTCTCTTTAAATACAAAACCATTAGCGGCGCAGTCACGGCAAAAATCAAGGTGAGGCGCCAATCCAAATACAACATATAGGCCACCATGCCAACGATCGTCAAACTATCACGAACAGAGCTAACAGCCGCATTGGTAGCGGCACTCGACATTTGCTCAGCGTCATAAGTAAGCTTAGATGTCACAATTCCAGCGGAGTTAGAATCAAAAAAACTGACAGGCAAGGTCATGAGCCTAGCAAAGGCTTCAACCCTTAAATCTTCCACCACTCGACGTTCAACCCATCTCATCGCAAAGGTAGAAGCAAAGCCAGCAAATGCACGCAAAGCCAATAAGCCAAACAACATAAATGGCAGAAGGTGAAGCATGGAGGTGTCGTGTTGAACAAAACCCGCGTCTGTCACTAATTTAATAGTGACTAAAAAGCCGGTATTAGTCGCTGAAAAAGCAACGAGCGCAAGAATGCTAAACCCAAACATTTGCCAATAACGAAGTGCATATTTGAGCATGCGAAAATAAAGCATCTTAGCGGAATATTGATGCGCATGTGGTTTAGTAGGACTAGATTTGGCCATGAGTTTGACTACTTAAATCAACAACCCCAAGCGCATGCATGACATGAAATGCTTGGGGCTTTTTGAGAATGACATCAACGGATAGTTATCCATCAACAAATGATTAATTATTACCACCAGTTTGCGTTGCAAATGTGATGTGCGTATAACCCACTTGGCGCGCAGCCTCCATCACATTTATTACAGACTGATGCGTAGTTTTAGCATCTGCGTTAATAATAATGGTTGGCTCTTTACCAGCGCCCGCTGCTCTTTGTAAGGCTGCACCAATTGCGCTAACAGAACCTTCAGAGAGTGTATTTTTAGCAACAACATAATTACCTTTTGAGTCAATGCCCACGTCAATGACCAAAGGCTTTTGATCGGGGGAGTTGGCTTCTGCAGTAGGCAAGTTGATTTGCAATTCACTCATCCGAGCAAATGTTGCACTGACCACCAAGAAAATAATAATAACCAGCAACACGTCGATTAATGGCACGAGATTCATTTCTAAATCTTCGTGCTTTTTGCCACGTTGAAAATTCATATCACTTACGCTCGCCGTTAATAATTTCTACCAACTTAATCGCTTGTTGTTCCATTTCAACAATCAAACCATCCACTTTCGCGCGGAAATATCGATGTGAAATCATCGCTGGCACAGCCACCACGATGCCGCCAGCCGTGTTGTAAAGCGCCACTGAAATACCTTTAGCGAATTGAGCCACGTCGTGACCAGAACCCGCTGCATTAAACGCTCCGAACAGCTCCACCATACCAATCACCGTACCCAATAAGCCGAGCAATGGGCTGACTGTCGCAATCGTACCTAAAGTAGATAAGTGCTTTTCAAGCTTGTGCGCCACAGCGCGACCTGACTCTTCAATCGACTCCTTAATGACATCTCTTGATGATGATGATGCATTGCTCAAGGCACTAGCAAAAACCTCACCCAGTAAGGAGTGTGCTTGTAATTTATCGCAAGTCTCTTTAGTAACAGCGCCCTGTGCTAACCATTTTTTGACTTCAGGCAATAAATTTGAAGGTGCAATCAACTCACTCCGCAAAGTCCAAGCGCGCTCAACAATAATGGCAATTGCAACAATAGATGCAAGGATAAGAGGATAAATTGGCCATCCAGCAGCTTTGATGATTTCTAACACGGGCTCTCCTAAAAATTCTTAAAAATTCGCTCTTAGCTTAAAAGTTAACCAAGCCGCATAAACTGCCGTTACTTTAGCGCGTCGGTGCTTTTTCAGCAAGTGGGCTGACTCAAATCAATCCGCTATTTGTCATGCCAATATCAACGATGCATTTTGCCCCAACTTTGTGCAATCAATCTTTCTCGCCAACCATTAAATAAAACATAACAATCTTCATTGACCAATAAGCCTTTATAACGCTCTGCGGCAAAAAAATTTGGTTCCAGCGCCGAATCTTCGAAATCAAAGCCATTTGGGTTTTTGCTGGCATAACGATTTTTACTGAATCAGCCAAAAATCTGAGGGTTAAAGATAATTACCCAAATCGCCATGAGAGACTAAAACATCAACAACTTGCCATCCACTAATTTATATTGGCGTTTTAATTTCGCAGACAACTCCAAATCGTGCGTCACCACCACCAAAGCCAGACCTTGAGTTTGGTTCATCTCCAGCAACAAATCGAATACAGCATGTGCTGTATGTCTATCCAAGTTTCCTGTCGGCTCATCCGCTAAAACGCATTGCGGTCGAGTCACCAAAGCTCGAGCAACTGCTGCGCGCTGACGCTCACCGCCAGAAAGCTCACCAGGCATATGCTCCATGCGATGCCCCAAGCCAACTCTTCTCAACACTTCAGCAGCGCTCGCCATCGACTCTTCTCGCGGTGTACGGCGAATTAACAAAGGCATCGCCACATTTTCTAGCGCGGTAAATTCTGGCAACAAATGGTGAAACTGATACACAAAACCTAATGATTGATTACGCAATTCGCCGCGCTTGGTTTCGTTCATTTCAGCAAGTGGCTTACCTAAAATGCTGACTTCACCGGCGCTAGGTGCGTCCAAACCGCCTAGCAGATGTAAAAGTGTACTTTTGCCAGAACCAGAAGTGCCGACAATCGCGACTTGCTCGCCTGATTGCACATCTAAATCAATGCCATTAAGCACAGCCACATCTAAGCCCGCATAGGTTTTTTGCAATCCTATTGATTGAAGAATATGGTTAGTCATAGCGCAAAGCCTCAGCTGGATTCATTTTGGAAGCTTTCCAACTTGGATAAAGTGTCGCAATCAAACTCAAGAAGAACGAAAGAATCACGATAGTCATCACATCCACCCACAATAAATGGGACGGTAATTCGCTAATGTAGTAAATGTCTTTTGCCAAAAATTGCACATTAAATAAATGCTCAATAAATGGCACAATCGTGCTGATATTGAGCGCAATCAACACCCCAAAAAATGCGCCAGCAACGGTGCCAATGACGCCAATCAGTGCTCCCTGCACAATGAATATCGCCATGATGCTAGGTGGGCTGGCGCCAAAGGTGCGCATAATCGCAATATCTGAGCGTTTATCGGTCACCGCCATGACTAAAGTTGAAACAATATTAAATGCCGCAACAGCCACAATCAGGGCCAAGATAATAAACATCACGCGTTTTTCCATTTGGATAGCACGGAAGAAATTGGCGTGCTCTTGCGTCCAATCCGATAAAAACAAAGCCTGTGTTTCATCGCTCAATACCAATGCCAGATCACGCGATATTTTTGGTGCTAAAAACAAATCATCCAATTTTAAACGCACACCAGAAACGTTATCGCCCATGCGATAGAGCTTGGCGGCATCGTCGATATTAATCAGCGCCAAGCCCGCATCGTATTCATACATGCCTATCTGAAATAAACCGACCACCGTAAATTGCTTAATCCTAGGTACAATCCCAGTGGGCGTAAATTGGCCTTGCGGTGCCATCAGTACAACTTTGTCGCCTAAAATCACCCCCAGGGACTGCGCAAGTTCGGCACCAAGTACAATGCTAAACTCACCCGCTTTTAAATCAGCTAATTGCCCAGCGCGCATATGGCCAGCCAAGTCAGAAACTTTACCTTCTTCACTGGGCAACACGCCCCTCACAATCACGCCTTGCACCGCTTGACCGTTAGAAAGCATACCTTGCGCCATAATGTATGGCGCTGTACCAGTCACATGTTTAGCAGTTTGTACTTTGGAGGAAACGGCCTGCCAATCCGCAAGCACGTTATTCGCACCCGTGATTTGCAAATGCGAAGCCACGCCCAAAATACGTGAACGCAACTCTTCTTGAAAGCCGTTCATCACTGAAAGCACAACGATTAAAGCAGCAACCCCAAGCCCAATGCCGACCATGCTAGTGAACGAAATAAAGGAAATGAAGTGATTGCGTCTTTTGGCGCGGGTGTAGCGCATGCCGACAAAAAGCTCAAACGGCAATGATTCTTTGAATTTTAGCAAGCGAACAAAAATGGACATCAACTTTAATAGCCAGAACACGCCTATATGAAGTTGCATTTGCTGAGATTGCTTTTGCGGATGGCTCATGAATAATTGGACTAAAGCAATAATGTGAATACGAGAATTTTAGCAGGGTTAAGCCATCATTCTGTTAAAATTGCAGAATGTTTACAGGAATAATTCAAGCCACTGGCAAAATCGAAACCATCACCCCTGCGGGCGATGACGTCAAACTGCATATCAACACCGGGTCACTCGATATGTCAGACGTGAAAATTGGCGACAGCATTGCCACAAACGGCGTATGCCTAACCGCGGTGACTTTTAGCGACAAGCACTTTGAAGCCCACGTTTCAAAAGAAACACTCAACTGCACAGTGGGCTTGGATTCCCCACACAAAGTTAATCTAGAAAAAGCACTTCGCCTTTCAGATAGATTAGGTGGGCACTTAGTCAGCGGGCACGTTGATGGTGTTGGTCAAGTAGTTAGATTTGAATCTATCGGCGACTGCTGGATATTAGTCATTCGCGCGCCGCACAACCTATCTCGCTATGTTGCAATCAAAGGCTCTATTGCCATTGATGGCGTCAGCCTCACCGTCAACACTGTCGACAAAGACACTTTCAGCATGAACCTTATTCCTCACACACTAGAAAACACCGCACTCAACCTTTTGGGCGTGGGTAGTCGTGTGAATTTAGAAGTCGACCTGATTGCGCGCTATGTTGAACGTATGGCGCAATGGGGCAATGAGAGCGAACCCGCATGAGCGCCCTAAATATTAGTAATTTCAAAATCAGCTCAACTGAAGAAATCATCAGCGAGATTCGCAATGGTCGCATGGTCATTTTGGTGGATGAAGAAGATCGCGAAAATGAAGGTGACTTAGTCCTTGCGGCGCAGTTTGCCTCACCAGAACACATCAACTTTATGGCAAAACACGGCCGTGGCCTAATTTGCTTGACGCTGACTGAATCGCGTTGCCGTCAACTAAATCTTAATTCAATGGTGGATAACAACGGCTCCAGCATGCACACCAACTTTACGGTGTCGATTGAAGCCGCAGAAGGGGTGACAACTGGCATTTCAGCTGGAGATCGTGCACGCACCATTCAAGCCGCAGTGACCAAACAAGCCACGGCAAAAGACATCGTCAGTCCAGGTCATGTATTTCCGCTTGCAGCAGTAAATGGTGGCGTGTTAGTCCGCGCTGGTCACACTGAAGCGGGTTGTGATTTAGCCTCACTTGCAGGCTTGGAGCCAGCCTCTGTGATTTGTGAAATTCTAAAAGATGACGGTAGCATGGCGCGTTTGCCCGACCTCATTGAATTTGCCGAAACGCATCAACTCAAAATCGGTACGATTGCAGATTTAATTCACTACCGTAGCGAAAATGAATGTTTGGTTGAGCGGAAAGCAGAACGCAATATTGAAACCCCATACGGCAAAATGCGCTTAATGGCTTACGCCGACCGAATGGCGCAAGAGACACATTTGGCGTTAGTAAAAGGCACACCAAGACCAGACCAAGAAGTGCTGGTGCGAGTGCATGAGCCTTTATCAGTGTTTGATTTGCTCGATAGCAGTAGTCATAGCCACTCATGGAATATGTTAGAGGCCATGAAAACAATTAGCGCGGCTGAAAGCGGGGTGATTGTGATGCTCAATCGTAATGAAAACGGTGAAGATTTACTCAACCGCATTGTGAATGCAGATGAGCCAATTCGCCTCAAACAAGACTTACGCAACTACGGCATAGGCTCACAAATATTACTAGATTTAGGTGTGCGTAAAATGAAGCTGATGGCGACCCCACGCAAAATGCCAAGCATGGCGGGTTTTGGGCTAGAGGTGACAGGATACTTTGAGTCGACTTAATTCAATAGAAAAGATATAATCCGCAACGTGGAAAACGTCAATCTTACTGGACACTTTCTCATTGCAATGCCCGCAATGACGGATCCACATTTTGCAAAATCCGTTACTTATATTTGCGAACACAATGAAACAGGCGCGATGGGCGTGGTGATTAACCACCCTATCGAAATGAAATTAGATGCCCTGTTCAAACAAATCAATCTCAACATTTCTGAACTCACCATCGCACAGCAAACAGCCCAATTTGGCGGGCCTGTGCAAATTGAGCGTGGCTTTGTGCTGCATCAACCCCCAGGAGATTGGGACAGCACCCTTACCGTGATAGGCAACACCGCACTCACAACCTCAAAAGACGTTCTAGAAGCGGTTGCGAATGGTAATGGCCCAGACAAAATACTCGTGACATTGGGCTTTGCAGGCTGGTCGCCGGGCCAGCTAGAAGATGAAATCAGCAAAAACGCTTGGATCACCGTTGAAGCAAAAGACTCGGTGATTTTTGATACGCCAAACGCAAACAAACTCAACGCAGCAATGGGCTTATTAGGCTTAAATTTTGCTAACCTTTCCGAGGTGGCCGGCCATGCTTAAATCATTGCAGGCCATCAACAACGACAAAACCAAACAGCCCTCATTTGAAGGCACAGTGCTAGCCTTTGATTTCGGCCTCAAACGCATCGGCGTTGCCTCTGGTGAACACATGCTTGGTATTGCTCACCCACTCACCACACTTAATGCAGAATCCAACGACGACAGATTTGATTTAATCGCTGAATTAATTAAAGAATGGAAGCCAAGCACCTTAGTGGTTGGATTACCGCTTAGCTTAGACGGCGAAGAACACGACGTCACCCTACTTTGCAAAAAATTTGCGCGCCGCATGGATGGACGCTTCAATCTGCCAATTCTGATGATTGACGAGCGACTTAGCTCAGCAGAGGCCAGCCAGTTCTTAAGTGAAAGTGGCATCAATGGTCGCAAACAAAAACCGATGATGGACCAAATTGCGGCGCAAGTCATATTACAATCCTATTTCGACATGATTACCCATGAAATGAGCAAACGGCAGCATCATGAATCTACCTAACGCAGAAATTCTTTTTGAAACGCTCGCTGAGCGCATTAAGCCTCTCATTAAAGCGAACACCGCCATTGTCGGCATCCATAGTGGTGGCGCTTGGTTGGCTGAGCGACTATTGCCGCTGTTAGGTCATGATTTAGAGCACGGCATCTTAGACGTTTCGTTTTATCGTGATGATTTCAATGAGCGCGGCTTACATAGGGAAACCAAGCCATCACAAATCCCATTTGATGTGCAAGACAAACACATCCTATTAATTGATGACGTGTTTTACACTGGCCGCACTATTCGCGCCGCAATGAATGAATTGTTTGATTACGGCCGCCCTGCCAGCATTACGCTTGCAGTGTTAGTGAACCGCGGTGGACGTGAGTTGCCGATTGCGCCGCAAATTAGCACTTTTGATACGGCGCTCGCTGATACACAAAACCTTCAATTACTCCGCCATGAGAATGGCACCTTTTACTTTACGCTGGAAGAGAACACGTAATGCTAAATCCTCAACTGAACGATGACAGCGAACTTAAACACCTTCTGTCCATTGAGGGTCTGCCCAAAAGGATATTGAACCAAATCTTAGACACGGCAGAATCGTTTGCGGGTGTGGCCGAACGCGAAGTGAAAAAAGTACCGCTGCTACGCGGCAAAACTGTTTGTAACTTGTTCTTTGAAAACAGTACCCGCACCCGCACTACTTTTGAGATTGCCGCCAAGCGCCTCTCAGCGGATGTGATTACGCTGAACGTGAGTACTTCCTCACAATCCAAAGGCGAGACCATCTTAGATACCATTGATAACCTCACCGCCATGCATACTGATATGTTTGTGGTACGCCATGCACAATCTGGTGCTGCACATATGATCGCCAAGCACGTTGCCCCGCATATTAGCGTCATCAACGCTGGTGACGGCAGTCATGCACACCCAACACAGGGTTTGTTAGATGTATTTACCATTCGTAAACACAAACCTGAAATGCACAATTTACGTGTGGCCATCGTCGGGGATGTATTGCACTCTCGCGTAGCCCGTTCAGAAATCCACGCGCTTACCACACTAGGCGTGCCAGAAGTTCGGGTGATTGCCCCTAAAACACTACTACCGCAGGACGTCGAAAAACTAGGCGTTCATGTCTATCACGACATGAACGAAGGCTTAAAAGATGTAGACGTGGTGATGATGCTACGCCTACAAAATGAACGTATGGCTGGCGCGATGCTTCCGAGCGCACAAGAGTATTTTAAAATCTACGGTCTTACCTCAGAAAAACTTGCACTCGCAAAACCCGATGCCATTGTGATGCACCCGGGCCCAATGAACCGAGGCGTGGAAATCGATAGTGCTGTGGCGGATGGCACACAATCGGTTATCTTGCCACAAGTGACTTATGGTATCGCAGTGAGAATGGCGGTAATGAGCATCTTAGCGGGAAATTAATCATGAAAATACACATTAAAAACGGCCACTTAATCGACCCTAAAAATGGCATTGATGCCAAACAGGATATCTACATCGCCGCAGGTAAAATCGCTGCGATTGGCAATGCGCCTGAAGGCTTCGTTGCCAATCAAACCATAGATGCAACCAACCTAGTGATCATCCCTGGTTTGGTGGATTTATCTGCACGTTTGCGCGAACCTGGCTTTGAGCACAAAGCCACACTAGAAAGTGAAATGCTAGCCGCAGCCGCAGGTGGCGTGACTAGCCTTGCCTGCCCACCAGATACCGACCCAGTGCTTGATGAGCCTGGCTTAGTTGAAATGCTCAAGCATCGCGCCAAACAACTTAACCAAGCACATGTTTATCCCCTTGGCGCCCTCACCCACCAATTGGCCGGCAAAGAAATTACCGAAATGTGCGAGCTCAGTGAGGCTGGCTGTGTAGGGTTCTCGCAAGCAGATGTCACCATTAAAGACACGCAAGTATTGTGGCGCGCTATGCAATACGCAGCGACCTTTGGCTTTACCGTATGGCTCCGTCCAGAAGAACCTTACCTAGCTAAAGATGGCGTGGCGCATGATGGTGAAGTCGCCGCCAGACTAGGCTTAAAAGGTATCCCTACTGCAGCTGAAACTTTAGCCATTGCAAGTATCTTGCGCATCGCCAAAGAAACAGGCGCCAAAGTGCATCTGTGCCGCCTCTCTACTTCAGAAGGCGTAGAGATGGTGCGCAGCGCGAAAAAAGCAGGGCAGCAAGTCACTTGTGATGTCAGTGCAAACCACCTGCACCTCACCGACTTCGATATTGGCTATTTCAATGCCAATACCCACCTCAAACCACCTGTGCGCAGTCAACGTGACAAAACCGCACTTAGCAACGGCTTAGCGGATGGCACGATTGACGCTATTTGCTCAGACCATACTCCCGTGGATGATGACGCAAAACTCTATCCATTTGCCGAAGCTGAAGCGGGTGCTACGGGGCTAGAGCTGCTTTTACCACTCACGCTCAAATGGGCAGAGGAAAACAAGCTCAAATTAAGCGATGCCGTAAAGCACATCACCCAAGCGCCAGCAAATATCTTAGGCGTTGAAGCCGGCGATTTAAGTGTGAATGCCAGCGCAGATATTTGCGTGTTTGACCCAAACCAATATTGGAAGGTAGAAGCTAAAGCGCTACTCAGTCAGGGCAAGAACACTCCCTTTCTAGGCTTAGAATTAGCAGGGAAAGTTAAATACACCCTCGTGAATGGACATGTGGTACATGGTTAGATTTTGAGATAATTTAATGACCTAATCACAAAATGCTTCAAAAATTACTTCTGTTTTTTTTCTATATTTCTATTCAACTCAGTTTGTTTTGCTCATGATTTTATTGAACACTAACGCTTCGACAAGCTCAGCACGAACGGCTTTACTTCTCCAGAGTCAACAAACCTCTCAGTTTAGGTGTAATCGACTGCTCAAAATCGTCAATCAGCACATACACTGCAGGCACAAATAACAGGCTTAATACAGTAGAAGCCAGCAAGCCGCCTATCACCGCAACCGCCATCGGTTCACGGAAGGCGTTACCCGCACCAAAACCAAGCACCAAGGGCAACATGCCTGCAATCATGGCCATAGAAGTCATAACAATTGGTTTAGCACGCTGTTGAGCTGCTTCTAAAATGGCTTCGTGGCGAGATTTGCCAGATGCAATGGTTTCGATAATGCAGTCCACCAACAAGATGCCGTTTTTACCGACGATGCCAGAGAGCATGAGAATGCCGATGACTGAGGGCAATGAAAGCGACTCGCCAAATATCCAAAGCGCCAAACAAGCACCAAAGATAGAGAGCGGGAGCGCGACCATAATGGTGATGGGCTGAAGCACGGTACGGAATAACAGCACCAGTACGCCAAGCACAACCACGGCGCCAAATACCATGGCCATTAAAAATGAATCAAACATCTCGCCCAGCAATTCTGCATCGCCAGTATCAAAACGTTTGACGCTTTTTGGGAGATTTTTTAAGGCTGGCAATTCCTCAACAGCATCCAAGCCTTCACCCAGCGTTGCATGATTAAGGTTCGCTTCTAGCGTGATTTGGCGCTTTCTGTCATAACGCAAAATGCTCGCTGGGCCAGCGCTATAGCTCACATCTGCCACCGCAGAAATCGGCAACATGGTGCCTTCGCTATTGGGCACCAGTAATTGGCTGATCATCGCGCCATCTTCTTTAGCACCCGCATTGAGCTGAACGCGCAATGGAACTTGGCGATCATCAAGATTGATTCTAGCGAGATTGCTATTCAAATCCCCCATGGTTGCTACGCGAGCCGTTTCTGCAATCGCATCCGTATTCACACTAAAGCGGGCAGCATCTTCAGTTCTTGGTGTAATCACGTATTCAGAATGCGACAATGGAATGGTGGATGAGACTTCTTTTAAGCTTGCTAAGCCACGCATTTGCGTTTCTAAGGCGCTGGCTGTTTTCGCTAAATCCTCTGGCTTACTACTTGCCAAAGAAAAAGTCAGCGCCTTACTTCCGTTTTCGTTGAGTACTGAAATACGGGCATTGGGGATATTCGTAAAATCTTGCAGGATATTTTGCTCAAAAGTTTTCACATCCACGCTACGCTCAGATTTAGGCTTGAGGCGAACAAGGACAGAAGCACGGCGGACTTCACCATCAATATTGGTATCGACATCCGCGCCACCAGCTAAAGAATAAACAGATTGCACTTCTGGTTTTTTCCGTAAAGCTTCAGTCATCAAACCCAAGACTTGGTCAGTTTCTTGAATGCGTGAACCTGCTGGCAATTCCACTTGAAAGGTAGATTGCGATTTATCTTCAAATGGCATGAAGTCGTTTGGCAATCTTAATGCAATCAACACGGTCACCACCATAATGCCAATCGCAATGAGTAGCGAAGTTTTAGGCTGAGCCAAAGCACGCTCTAGCCAGTGACGATAGACTGCCATCAATGATGAAGGCGCATGACTTTCATCAAAAGGCTTGAGGAAATAAGCCGCCAAAACAGGCGTGATAAAACGGGCAACAAACAATGAAAAAATGGTCGCGACCGCTACCGTTAAACCAAACTGAATGAAGTATTGACCAACCACCCCGCCCATAAAGCTGACAGGCACGAACACCGCCACAATCACCACGGTAGTTGCAACCACCGCCAAACCAATTTCATCCGCAGCTTCCATCGCAGCGCGATAGGCAGATTTACCCATGCGTAAATGGCGCATGATATTTTCAATCTCAACGATGGCATCGTCCACCAGCACCCCAGAAACAAGCGACAAAGCTAGCAAGCTCACCATGTTGAGTGAAAAGCCCAGCCATTGCATGATGAGAAAAGTAGGAATCACCGACAGCGGAATGCCTAGGGCGGTAATCCAAGTGGCGCGCCAATTGCGGAAGAAAACAAACACCACAGCTGCCGCCAGCAAGGCGCCTTCGATAAACGACCAAAGTGCGGCATGGTAAGTGTCTTGGGTAAACTCAACCAGGGTTTGTGCTAGGGTAAAACTGACATCTGGCTGAGTGCTTTGAATTTCTTTAAGCACAGCTTGCACTTCTTTTTCTACACTCACTTCACTGGCTGTTTTGGAGCGGTAAACTGCAAAACCCACCACAGGCTGACCATCAAATCGGGCGATTTGGCGTTGTGCTGTGGTCGTATCAATCACATCTCCCAAATCAGCCAAGCCTACAAAACGATGACCCGGCAAAGCGATATTCATATTCTGCAAGCCAACCACATCCGCAGGGGCACCTAAAGTGCGAATCAGTGTTTCTTGCCTTGCGCTATCAATGCGGCCCGCAGGAAAATTTTGCATTGAAGCAAGCAATTGGTCGTTAATCGACGTCGCCGTGACGCCATAACTTTGTAGTTTTACAGGGTCTAACGCGATGCGGATTTCACGCCCAACACCCCCTTGACGCTGCACTTTCGCCACGCCTTTAATGGCCAACAATGCTCGGCTAATTTGCGTATCAACGAGCAAGGTGGATTGCTCAATCGAGCGTTGCGGCGCTTGCACAGCGTAAGTTAAAATCGGCACAACATCGGCATCAATGCTTTGTATCATCGGCTCTTCAGAACCGCGCGGCAATAATGGCTTAATGCCTATCATTTGGTCGCGCACTTTTGAGAGCGCTTGATTGATGTCCGTGCCCAGCTGGAATTCGATTTTAGTGCTCGAAACGCTATCAGTCACGCTAGAAGTAATGTGTTTAATATTACCAATGCCCGCCAATGCGGTTTCCACACGAAGCGTGATTTGAGACTCAATCTCAGTAGGCGATGCCCCAGGCAAAAATACCGATACATTCACTACAGGGATATTCACATTTGGCATACCATTGACTGGCAATCGTGAGAATGACACTAAGCCACTCACCACCAAGCCCACAAAAATAACGATGGGTATAAGTGGGCGTTTAATCGCCCATGAAGAAATTCGCAAAGCCATTAGTTTGCTGAGCCTTTTTTTGCAGACATCATTTTTACAGGCATAGCAACTTTGACAGGTTCGCCATCACGCAAGAACGAAGCAGCCGTATCAATCACCACCATGCCTGCTAAAACGCCATCAAGGATTTCTAACTTATTGCCAATATGCTGGCCGACTTTCACAGGATGCCTTTTTGCAAGCCCTTCTTTTGCGGTAAATACATAGGCTAATGAACCTTCAAAACGCACTGCAGTATCAGGCAAATAAATGCCGCTTCTTGAAGTGGCATTTACAGCCACACGTGCAAATTGACCGAGTATCAAATTAGGCGCTTGTTCAAAACGCACGCGCACTTTTGCGATTTGGTTTTGGCGATAAATTTGCGTTGCGGCACGGCTGATTTTGCCGTTGAAGATATTGGCTGTGCTTTCCTGTATTGAAGAAGCTTGAGATGATGATGAAGCTCGTTCTGCTTGCATGGCATCCAAATGCGCGATGCTTTGTTCACGCACAATGAGCCACTCCCCATTCACCAGCGATAAAGTTAGGCGTTTATTGCTGTCCTCTTTTTTTCCATTGGCGCTGTAATGTTGCACAAACTCTTCCGTTGCTTTATCGCCATTTACTTGCACGTTAATTTGGCTAAGCGAAATATCTAGAGCATCTTTTGAAGTTAAGCGTTTTTGGCGTTGCGCTATCCAAGTAGCTTTGCTAGTTTTTTGCTCAGGCACAAATTGATCGGCATAAAAGCTCAAATAAGTATCCACATCTTTATTTTTCCATGCCTGTGACCAAGCATCCACGCGGCTCAGCACAGCATCTACATTGTTAGCTTTAGGCGCTTTAGCGGCAGACATATCAGCAACTAACTGAATAGAGGCGGGCATGCCCAATTTCAAACGGGTGGCGTCATCCGATGAAACTTCCAACTCCACTTCAACATCATCCTCACGCAAAATATTGAACAAAGGCTCTGCGTTTTGAGCAAGCGACATCCCCGTGCGGGCCTTGCGTTCAATCACCATCCCCGAAACAGGCGAACGAATCGCGGCTTGGTTTAAACGTAAATCAGACTCAGCCAATTGGGCACTTGCCAAACTATAGTCAGCTTGCGCCATGCTAAGGCTATTCTTCATGGCTTGCACACGGGTTTTCGCCAATTGCTCAGCTGTCACACGTTGTTCGCGCACCTCTCTTGAAATCAAACCTGTCTCAGCGACCAAGTCGCCACGTTTTCTGTCAGCTTGCGCTTGCGCATATTGCGCCTGGGCTTCTTCCAAAGCATTATCTTGTTGCTTGATTGCGACACTCGCCTTTTGTTGATTAGCCTGCTGTTGCGCTCTTTGAATACGCAACGCTGAAGCATCAATGGTCGCTAGCACGGTGCCGGCTTTTACATGTTGGCCAGCTTCCACCAAAATCTTATCAATACGACCTTGCGAGAGCTCGCTATAAATCGGCACTTCATCACGCCCAACCACAGGGCCAGAAAACATCATGCGTCTTTGCACAGTGCCTTCAACTGCAGAGACTGCCGTCACTGAAATTGCTTGCCCATTTTTTTGGTTAACCGCATTGGCATTTTGCATCGTATTTTTAATCAGAATGAAAAACATGACTACGAATAACGCAATCACCATCCCGCTGCGAGTTAATTGTTGTGTGGTGTATCTCTTCATGAAGCTTTCTACCTCAAGCAATGATTACTTAAATATTATTGGGCTAATACCGCTGATTGACCTGCCACTGGCTTTTCAGCCATGCGCGCTTTTTCAATGGTCATATTAGTTTGCGCCTTATTGGCCGCCGCAAATGCTGAAAGCCAAGCAGATTGCTCATCGGCATGACTTAGTTTACGTTCTTGCAATTTAGCTTGAGCGCGGAAGGCATCTAAGGGGCTCAAGTAGCCTGAACTCAACCCAACCTTATTGCGCTTAGCCGCCTCTTCAATGTTGACAGCCTCTTTTATGGTTCGCGTCATACGCTCATCCATCGCATTGAAATTAGCAATGGTGATTTCCGTTTCAGCAATCGCCTGCAATACAGTATCGCGATAGCTCAAAATTGTGCGGCGGAGTTCTGCCTCACTGGCATTTTTCTGTTCACGCATCACACCCCAATCCCAAATAGGGAAACGTAGGCTGGGTGCCAAAAACTGAATTAAGCCATCAGGTAATGTATCACCATGCTTTTTAATAATCGTACCAGAATACAACACAGCCCCTTCTAGACCAATTTTTGGATAAAGCTCAGCGTTCGAAACACCCACCGCACCAGCGGCATGCATGATTTTAGCCACCGCAGCTTGAACATCTGGACGCTGCATAATCACTTCAACAGGCACCGCAAAAGGCGAAATTTGCGCGCGCTCAACTTGCCATTGCGATTCGCCGAAATTGAGCCATTGGGGTAAAGGAGCGTCTAAACCACAAAGCACATCTAATCTCTGCAAAGCTGATTCACGAATGGCATTCATCTCAGACAAGGCTGACTCCGCCTCAATTAATCTAGCACCTGTTTCAATAAGGTCTTGCTGAGAAACGGCACCCGCTGCAACAGACCGTTCAAACATCTCATTGATGCCATGGTGGTAAGCGACTATTTTTTTGAGTGACTGCACTTTTTGATCAGCAGCTCTAAGTTCGCCGTAAACGCGGACCACTTCAGAGACTAAACTTGTTCTTGCCGAAATCATCCCCGCAGCAGCAATGTCTACATTGGCTTGCGCGATATTGCGCTCGCCTTCTTTTTTGGAGGTGTATGGCACTTCCCAACCAAAATCAAAACCGAATAAAAAAGCACTAGAAGAACGATAGTTAGAGAACGCGACCGAGCTGTTTGGTCCCATATACAAGCCTACTCTAGGCTTGTGTGATGCCAACGTGGCTTTTTCTAAGGCACGCTGAGCATTTAAGCGTTCGTATGATTGTGCAACGCTTAAATTGTTTTTAATCGCTAAGGCAACAGCTTCATTAAGCACTGGGTCTTTTAAGGCTGTCCACCAAGCTTCATTTGAGTTTGTAGACGAAGTTGAATCTGGTAAGTTACGCCATGCAGCAGGCGCTTTTACATTTAATTCAGGATGCGGAACTGAGCCACAAGAAACGAGTAGCAATACTAAAAAAGCTGTCGCACTTGAACTTAATTTCTTAAGGCCAAAATAAATATGATTTTTATTGTAAAAATTTACCATCAAAAATATCAACTACCCCGCTCCGCTATTGGCCCAGAGCTTACCTGAACACATCAAAATTCAATAATCCCACAATTAGAAAAGCCTAGGCAAGTCATTTTAAAAAATTAACATTTGATAAATTATTGTTAAATAACATCTAATCCCTGTAATTCATCCCCAAATCCATGCCATGATTCACCTTTCCATCCAACTTAATTTTAAGCCATACATCATTCACCGAGACTGCATTACGAATTGTCTCTTCGTATTAAGTCGCACCCGCCTCATGGAATTCAAACAATGCTAGGTCAAAAGTGCGCATTCCCATCTCGCGCAACTTAGCAATCACCTCTTTAATCTCATGCATAGCACCTCGCAAAATTAACTCAGAAATAAATAGTGACTGGAGCATCACTCGTCCCTTCAAACCTCTTGCGCTGACCATCATTCATTATGTCATACACCATGGCATGCACTTGAGCGTGTTCTAAAGCTGGTAGATTAATCTTACGCACATCGCCATGCACACGAATCATCAGCAGCAAGCCCGATGATAAATGCAAATCGGATGCTTTATTTTTAACAGAAAATCCCAACAAATCGGAAATATCCACACAGCACTCCTATATAATCAAACCAACCACTTACAAAATTATGTATGCACTCACAAAACAAACTGTCGTAGATAAAACATACCAGCAAATGAATCGATTATGAGCTTTAGCACTGAACACTTGCAAGCTGTGCAAGATGATATTGAAGAAGCAGTTACCAAACGTGACACCCAAAATATCGTTAATCACAATGGAAATGTCACTTTGCTTGCCGTAAGCAAAGCGCAGACTGCTGAAAAGTTGCGTAAGGCTTACGAAGCTGGACAAACAAAATTTGGTGAAAATTACCTGCAAGAAGGCTTAAATAAACAAGCTGAACTTACAGACTTAAATATTGAATGGCATTTCATTGGCCCAATACAAAGCAATAAAACCCAGCCGATTGCGCAGCACTTTAGCTGGGTGCATGGAGTTGATAGACTTAAAATTGCCCAGCGCCTAAGCGATGCAAGGCCAGCCGAGCTTCCTCCTTTGCAAATCTGTCTGCAGGTGAATATCAGTGGCGAAGCATCAAAAAGCGGCGTTACACCAAATGAACTATTAGATTTAGTTAAAGCGATCAGTACATTACCAAAGCTTACATTACGTGGCCTAATGACTATCCCAGAGCCTTCAAATGATGCGGCTTTGCAACGCCAACAGTTTAAGCAAATGCGCGACTTGCTCAACGATTTAAATAAACCAGCTTTTGCGCTTGATACGCTATCGATGGGAATGTCGAGTGACTACAAAATTGCGATTGAAGAAGGCGCAACCATCGTCAGAATTGGCTCAGCTATTTTTGGCGCGCGCCCAGTAAAAATGATGCCTGAAAACTAAAACTAATCTAAGCTATCCTTAAAGAAATTATACTTAAAGAAAAGTTGAAAGAAAAAAATGACTGGACACACGATCGGAAAGATCTGTTTTATTGGCGGCGGCAATATGGCACGCGCACTTATTAGTGGTCTGCAAACCAATGGCTTCCTCATGAGCGACATTAACGTTATCGAACCAGATGCTGAAAAGCGCACTCAGATCAATGCAGACTTTGGCGTTTCAGTGACCGAGCAATTACCCAGCGTAGCAATGGCAGATATCGTGGTATTAGCAGTCAAGCCTCAGCAACTGCGTGACTTGTCTATTTTCCTAGGCAGCCTTCTACAAAAACAATTATTAATTTCCATCGCAGCTGGCATTCGCGCTAAAGATATCGCCCGCTGGTTGGGTGGCTATCAGTCTATTATTCGCGTGATGCCCAATACCCCAGCGCAAATCCAATTAGGCGTGTCGGCACTTTATGCCATGCCAGAAGTGACACAAGCGCAACATATGCTAGCAGAAACTATCTTAAAAGCAGTGGGTGAGATTTTATGGTTAGATGAAGAAGCGAAGATGGATGCTGTGACGGCAATTTCTGGCAGTGGCCCAGCTTATGTATTTTATTTTATCGAAGCAATGCAACAAGCGGCTTTGGAATTAGGCTTAAATGAAGAGCAAGCAAAAACACTCAGCCTGCAAACCTTTATTGGCGCCAGCAAATTAGCCCAGCAGAGCCACGAATCACCAGCGACATTACGAAGCCAAGTAACCTCAAAAGGTGGTACTACCGAGCAAGCTATTTTGACCATGGAAAGTGCAACCGTGAAGTCATCAATCATCAAAGCGGCAAAAGCCGCAGCGGCTCGCTCGGAAGAGCTTGGCGATATTTTGGGTAAGGATTAATCATGCTAACTAATGCATTGATATTTTTATTGAATACACTTCTTGGGCTCATGAGTCTTGCATTTTTACTACGCTTTTATTTACAAGCGACCAATGCCCCCTTCCGAAACCCACTTTCACAAGCGGTGGTGACCATAACCAATTTTGCGGTCATTCCCGTGAGGCGGGTCGTGCCAAGCATCTTCAAGCTAGACGCCTCAACGCTACTGCTTGCATTTGTAACGCAATTCATCTTGCAGTTTGTATTGCGCTACTTAAGCGGCTTTCCATTTGCCTTGGCAGGAAATTCAATTTGGTTGGGATTAGCAGGCTTATCAGCGCTACATGTGGCTAACTTGAGTGTAGATTTATTTCTGTATGCAGTCGTTGCGCAAGCATTGCTGAGCTGGGTGAACCCGAACACACCCATTGCCCCAGCGTTAGATGCTTTAACAAGGCCAGTCCTTAATCCTATTCGAAGATTAATTCCACTATCTAGCGGCCTAGATTTATCAGCTTTGATTGCTGTTCTTGCCGCACAACTCTTTCAGATAGTAGTGTTTTCCCCATTGGAAACTGCTATCACAAAATTATTTTAAGCAGTCAAATCAACTTACATCAATACAACATCAAACGCTTCTTGTGAGTATTGGTTTTCCACCTGCAACGACACCGGCTTGCCGATAAAGTCAGACAAATTCGCCAAGCTTTGTGACTCTTCATCTAGCAACAACCCAATCACTTTTTGCGAGGCCAGCACACGAAACTCTCTCGCGCTAAATTGTCTTGCATGACGCAACAGTTCTCGCAAAATTTCATAACATACTGTTTGCGCCGTTTTAAGCTCGCCACGTCCGCGGCAACTAGGGCATGGCTCACAAAGAATATGTGCCAAACTTTCTCGCGTGCGCTTACGCGTCATTTCAACTAGGCCCAAAGCAGAAAATCCACTCACGCTGATACGTGCACGGTCTTTTTCAACGGCGCGTTTTAGTTCATGCATTACAGCCTCGCGCTGACTGTCTTCATCCATATCAATAAAATCAATAATGATAATGCCGCCCAAATTACGCAGTCTTAATTGGCGAGCGATACATTGAGAGGCTTCTAAATTAGTCTTAAAAATAGTGTCAGACAAGCTCTTGCCGCTAACAAAGCCGCCAGTGTTTACGTCCACAGTTGTTAATGCTTCAGTTTGATCAAAAATCAAATAGCCCCCTGACTTCAGCTCCACTTTGCGCGACATGGCTTTTTCTATTTCAACTTCGATGTTGTACATATCGAACAAAGGACGCTCGCCTTGATAATGCTCTAAGCGATTTACAGCGCGCGCGGCATAAAGCTCCGCGAACTCAGAAAGCTTTTGGAAAGTCTCACGTGAATCGATCACAATACGGTCAGTTTTTTCATTCACCACATCACGCAATATGCGCATCGGCAAGTTCAAATCTTGGAATACCAAAGAGCGCTCCGAGGCGCCATGAGTCGCGGCCTGTATGTTGCTCCACACCTTATCTAAATAAGCAATATCTGCAAGCAACTCTTCATCACTCGCAGCTTCAGACATGGTGCGGATAATGTATCCGCCGGTGTATTTTTCAGGCAGAAGACTAATTAAACGATCACGCAAAATTTCACGTTCAGCTTCATCTTCAATACGTTGAGAAACGCCAATATGGTCTTGCTGAGGAAGGTAAACGAGGAATCGACCTGCGATACTGATCTGCGTGGTGAGCCGCGCACCTTTTGTGCCGATGGGTTCTTTGACAACTTGCACCATCAAAGGCTGGCCTTCGTGCAATACTTCTTGAATGGTTTTTTCTTGGTTGGCGCTGGTACATTCCAGCACATCTGCCACGTGCAAAAAGGCGGCGCGTTGCAACCCGATTTCCACAAAAGCCGACTGCATCCCTGGCAAAACTCTGCACACTGAGCCACGATAAATATTACCCACCAAGCCCAATGAACTGCTGCGCTCAATATGCAGCTCTTGGACGATGCCCTGCTCCACAATCGCCACTCGTGTCTCCTGCGGGGTAACGTTGATTAAAATCTCTTCGCTCATTTAAACTCATCTCACTTTTTATTATTTAATTTTGAATATACTTAATTATTTGAATCAAAAAATGCGAATTCCTGCTTGGCCGAGCAGCTGGGCGGTTTCAAAAATGGGCAATCCCATTACGCCTGAGTAGCTGCCTTCAATGCGCTTAATCAGCGCGCCGGCTAATCCTTGTATGCCATAAGCGCCGGCTTTGTCGCGAGTTTCACCTGTGGCGATATAAGCAAAAATCATTTCTTCAGACAACTTTACCATCTCAACTTTAGTCGTTGAAATCGCCACTTGCACGCCCTCGTGTGTTGCTACAGCAATCCCCGTATGCACTTCGTGGCATCGGCCTGACATGCTAGAAAGCATCTGAAAAGCGTCGACGTCATCTTGCGGCTTACCTAATATTTTTCCATCGATGCTCACTGTTGTATCCGCCGCCAACACAGGATAAATAACGGCTGATTGTGCGATTATTGCATCATAACAAGCTTGTGCTTTTTCAGCGGCCAGACGCAACACATAAGCATCCGATTGTTCGTTGAGTAGCGGAGTTTCATCAATATCCGAAGGCAACACAATAAAAGCGAGGCCTATTTGTTGAAGCAACTCAGCCCGCCTTGGTGAACGCGATGCTAAATAAATGGTTGTTTGACAGGAATGATGGCTATTTTTTAACATGTTATCTTGCTTGAGCGTACTATTAGGCATCACTATTAAAGGCTGGTCAATAATACTAACCGAAGCCGCAATAAGCACCAACAAAGAATATACGAAAAGAAGACCAAGAAATGACTGAGTGGGCATATTTATTTAAAACAGGGATAGCACTTTTTGCAATCGTCAATCCAATCGGTAGCATCCCCCTATTTGTAAGCGCCACTAATGGTTGGGAGAAAAAAGCCCGAGCGCACACCGCAAACGTGGTGGCAATTACTGTATTTATTGTGCTGACAATTGCAACATTCATTGGCAATGACATTTTAAATTTCTTCAGCATCACCATCCCATCCTTTCAAGTGGGTGGCGGCATCTTAATTTTGCTCATGTCGATTAATATGATGCACGGCAAACAAAGTCATGTCAGGCAAACGCCAGAAGAGGCACAAAACTTAGCTGATCGCGATGCAATCGCCATTGTTCCACTTAGCATTCCATTATTAGCTGGGCCTGGTGCAATTAGTAGCATGATTATTGCGGCCGAAAAAAGCACAAGCTTGGTGAACCATGCCAGCTTAACCATTCCTGTGGCTGTGGTTACGACTTTAGTGTGGCTAACCTTAAGACTCTCTGTGAACATTTCACACAAACTTGGTACTATCGGCATCAACATAGTCACGCGCTTAATGGGCTTGATTTTAGCGGCCATGTCAATTGAGTTTATTGCGCACGGACTGACAGGATTGTTTCCAATACTTGCTTAATCGATAGCCTTACTGGTTTAGTCTGCCAGCTAGCGGTAAAATATCACTTTAAGCTTAAAAGTTTCGCCATATGATTTGGAAGCCCAATACCACCGTTGCTGCGATCATTGAACAAGACGGTCGTTTTTTAATGGTGGAAGAAAACACGGCTGATGGCGTTCGAATTAATCAGCCAGCAGGCCATTTAGACGAAGGCGAAACGATTTTGCGAGGCGTGACACGCGAGACACTAGAAGAAACCGCCTACGATTTCACGCCCACAGAGTTATTAGGTATTTACCACTGGCAACGCCCAGCCAAGGACATTACTTACTTGCGCTTTGCCTTTGTTGGCAAACTAGGCGAGCACCATCCTGAGCAAGCTTTAGACCATGGTATTATTCGCGCGGTTTGGATGACGCCTGATGAGTTACGCGCAAGCCAAGCCATACACCGCAGTCCGCAAGTATTAAAATGCGTAGAAGATTATTTAGCTGGGCAGCGTTTTCCTTTAGCTGTGCTTGCTCACTTATAAAGCAAAAGAATTTATGAAAAACAAAAGAGTTGTCGTCGGTCTTTCGGGCGGGGTGGATTCCTCGGTCACCGCTTTGTTACTTAAGCAACAAGGTTATGAGGTGGTTGGCCTATTTATGAAAAACTGGGAAGACGACGACACAGACGAATACTGCTCATCAAAACAAGATTTGATTGATGCGGTTTCCGTGGCCGACAAAATTGGTATTGAAATCGAAGCCGTAAATTTCAGCAAAGAATACAAAGAGCGCGTCTTCCAAAACTTTTTAGATGAATACCAAGCAGGTCGAACGCCTAATCCAGATATTTTGTGCAATGCCGAAATTAAATTTAAAGCATTTTTAGAGCACGCCATGGGCTTAGGCGCAGACTTAATCGCCACAGGGCACTATGCGCAAGTGCGCGAAAATCCATTTGAAGCAGGCAAATATCAACTGCTAAAAGCGGAAGATGGTAGCAAGGATCAAAGCTATTTTTTACACCGCCTTAATCAAGCTCAGCTCTCAAAAACATTATTTCCACTTGGTCATTTACTAAAACCCGAAGTGCGTGAAATTGCCCGTAAAGCCGGCCTTGCTAACAGTGAAAAGAAAGACTCCACTGGCATTTGTTTTATTGGCGAACGTCCGTTCCAAGAGTTTTTAAGTCGCTATTTACCCCGCGAACCGGGCGAGATGAAAACTCACGAAGGCAAGGTGGTCGGCAAACACGATGGCCTAATGTATTACACATTAGGTCAGCGCCAAGGATTAAAAATTGGCGGCTCAAAAGAAAGCAATGGCGAGCCTTGGTTTGTCGCCCAAAAAGATATGGAAAATAATGTGCTGATTGTGGTGCAAGGTCACGAACATCCACTCTTGCTTAATGACGGCTTGCAAGCAAGTCAAACGCACTGGATTAGCGGTGAAGCGCCTAAAACCAATTGGGTGTATGCTGCAAAAACACGCTATCGCCAACCAGATGCACCATGCGAAATAGAGCGTTTAGATGATGATTTTGTTGAGATTAAATTTGGTCAAAAACAATGGGCAATTACCCCAGGCCAATCAGCCGTAGTGTATGAAAGCAATGTCTGCTTGGGTGGCGGGATAATTACTGGGGCAATTTAAACTTAGGTAGAATTAAGCCTTAGGCGGCAAGGTTTCTGCAATTGAAGGACGTGCAGCCAGCGAGGCATTGAGTCTTGCTAAATTTGGGTAACGATTATCCAAATCCAGCTTATTGCCAAAGCGCAAATCCAAATAACCCAGCACGCAAACCACTGTGATATCGGCCAAGCTAAAGGTTTCAGCCACACAGAATTTATTTGCGCCTAGATCCTCATCGAGCGCTTTTAAACCAAGCTCAACTTTATTCCATTGTTTTTTAATCCAATTAGGGTCTTGTAAGTTTTCTAGGCGACGTTGCTCAACCATCACAGCCACACCAGCATCACAAACACCGTCAGCCAGAGACTCCCAGCGCTTCACTTGGAACTTAGATTTAGCGTCTTGCGGAATTAAATGTGACACAGGTGTGCGCTGATCTAAGTAATCCACAATCACGCTAGAATCATACAGACTCTGACCGTCATCCATAATTAACACTGGGATTTTCCCTAAAGGATTATGCAAAAAAACAGGACAATCAGGATCAGCCAATACAACAATCTGCAGATCCATGGAAATACGTTTTTCAGCCGCAACAATAAGAACTTTGCGTGCATAAGGGCTAGTGAGTGAATATAAAAGCTTCATGTAATCTGTTTCACTTTTCTAAAAGCGCTATCGAGACATCTTTAGCGGTTGCCATTATAATGGAATTTATGAACGAACTAATCAGTAAGCAAGTATTGACCCAGTTGGCAGAGACGATTAAAGCCAATGTAAATGAGGCCATCATTGAAGATTTAAGCCCTTCAGGGAGCCATGCCAAGGACTTCACTGCAAAACTTATCGCGCCCAATCAACTTGCCCTAGCCAGCATTATTTCTCGTGAGCCCGCTGTGATTTGCGGTATCCCATGGGTCGAGGAAAGCTTCAAGCAAATCGCACCTAGCGCGGCTATCAATTGGCAGGTCAAAGAAGGCGAATCAGTTAAAGCTAATCAAACGCTTTGTACGCTAAAAGGCAAAGCCCATGAAATGCTCAGTGCTGAGCGCTGCGCTTTAAACTTCTTACAAACACTCTCCGCAACCGCCACCGCAACCAAGCAATTTGTTGAAGCCATTAGTGGCACCAAAGCGCGCATTTTAGATACGCGCAAAACCATTCCTGGCTTACGCATTGCACAAAAATACGCGGTGACCGTTGGCGGTGGCTTAAATCACCGCATCGGGCTTTACGACGGGATTTTGATTAAAGAAAACCATATTGCTGCTGCAGGCAGCATTGAGACTGTGCTTGCGGAAGCCAATAAAATAGCAGCTCAGCAAGGAAATAACTTAAGCATACAAATCGAAGTGGAAAATTTAGTGGAGTTAGAATGCGCATTAAACGCGGGCGCCCAATTAATCTTGCTAGATAATTTTGACACCGTATTGCTAAAAGAAGCCGTCGCGCTTAATGCCAATCGCGCCATCCTTGAGGCTTCGGGTGGGATTACTCTCTCAAACGTGAGAGAAATGGCACTCACTGGCGTGGATAGGATTTCCATCGGCAGTCTTACAAAAAACATTCAAGCCATCGACCTTTCGATGCGCTTTACAAAGATTTAATCCAAATATTTAATCAAAGAGCACTTAAAAAACACAATAAGCCTATGTGTTTTAGGGTTTATTTGGCACTAACAAGCATAAGATTCTCAGCCGCCAGCCTTGACCAAAAGGCTGTAAACAGTTACTGTTCAGGGTTCCCCGATTATTAGCAAAAACAAGTACGTTATGGACGATAGCAACCAGCAAAAAGTAGGCCAGATTTCTGGCGCGGAAATCATCATGCGATGCTTGCAGGAGGAGAACGTTAAGTTCGTCTTCGGCTATCCGGGCGGGGCTGTGCTTCACATTTACGACGCACTGTTTAAGCAAAACCACTTCAAACACATTCTCGTGCGTCATGAGCAAGCTGCGGTTCACGCTGCTGATGCATTTTCACGTGCAACAGGTGAAGTGGGTGTGGCGCTTGTGACATCTGGTCCTGGCGCGACCAATGCGGTCACAGGCATTGCAACTGCCTACATGGACTCCATTCCATTGGTCGTGATTAGCGGTCAAGTGCCAACTGCAGCCATCGGTATGGATGCATTCCAAGAAGTTGATATGGTTGGCGTAACACGCCCATGTGTAAAGCATAACTTCCTGATTAAAGACGTGCGCGACATCGCGATAACCATCAAAAAAGCTTTTTACATCGCAGCAAGTGGTCGTCCAGGCCCTGTAGTAGTGGATATCCCAAAAGACATTACTGCTGAATTCGCCGAGTATGATTATCCTAAGACCATAGAGATGCGTTCTTACACGCCAGTGACTAAAGGTCATTCAGGGCAAATTAAAAAAGCAGTGAAAATTCTGCTAGAAGCCAAACGCCCAATGATTTACACAGGCGGCGGCTTGGTATTGGGTGATGCTTCAAACGAATTAGTAAAATTAGCCAGAACGCTAGGTTACCCAGTCACCAACACCCTGATGGGCTTGGGTGGCTACCCTGCAACTGACAAACAATACTTAGGCATGCTAGGCATGCACGGCACTTACGAAGCCAACAATGCCATGCAAGACTGTGATGTGTTAATTGCTGTTGGCGCACGTTTTGATGACCGCGTTATTGGCAATCCTGACCATTTCTTGAGTGTTCCTCGAACGATTATTCATATCGACGTTGACCCTTCATCTATTTCCAAACGCGTCAAAGTAGATGTGCCTATCGTTGGTCACGTGCAATCCGTGCTTGCTGAGATGAACGAAATTTTAGCCGCTGAAACCAATAAACCTGATGCTGCAGCACTGAAAAGCTGGTGGGCAAAAATTGATGGCTGGCGCGGCAAAAAATCAGCAAGCTATGATGGCTCAAGCACCAGCATTATCAAGCCACAATACGTAATAGAAAAACTCTGCGAAGTCACCAAAGGTGACGCTTTTGTGACCTCAGACGTTGGCCAACATCAAATGTGGGCAGCGCAATACTATAAATTCGACAAACCTCGTCGTTGGATTAACTCTGGCGGCCTAGGCACCATGGGCGTGGGCTTACCTTACGCAATGGGATGTCAATTAGCTTACCCAGACGCCCAAGTGGCTTGTGTCACAGGTGAAGGCAGTATTCAAATGAATATTCAAGAACTTTCAACTTGTCAACAATTCCATTTGCCAATTAAAGTCATTCTTCTCAATAACCGTTATTTGGGAATGGTTCGCCAATGGCAAGAGTTCTTCTACGAAAACCGTTACTCAGAGTCTTACATGGACAGCTTGCCTGACTTTGTAAAACTCGCTGAATCTTACGGTCACGTTGGCATGAACATTGAAAAACCAGCGGATGTTGAAGGCGCATTGCAAGATGCTTTCGCCATGAAAGACAAATTTGTGTTCATGAACTTTTTAACCGACAAAAAAGAAAATGTGTTCCCGATGGTGCCAAACGGCAAAGGTATCTCAGAAATGATTTTAGGCTCAGATACCAATGCAAATGACGCTGCCGATGAGATGGAAGGCTAAGATGAAACATATTATTTCTCTACTCATGGAAAACGAAGCAGGCGCACTTTCACGTGTTGCTGGCTTGTTTTCAGCACGTGCCTACAATATTGAATCCCTGACAGTAGCACCAACTGAAGATGCTACTTTGTCACGTATGACGATTGTCACATCCGGATCGGATGAGGTAATTGAGCAAATCATCAAACAGCTCAACAAGCTCATTGATGTTGTAAAAGTCCTAGACCTGAATGATGGCCGCTATATCGAACGCGAGCTGATGCTGGTCAAGGTCAAAGCCACCGGCGCCTTGCGCGAAGAGATGAAGCGCATTAGCGACATTTTCCGTGGCCGTATTATTGACGTAGCAGATGGAAGTTACACCATCGAACTCACAGGTTCTGGCTCAAAATTAGATGCCTTTTTAGAAGCATTGGATAAAACCGTGATTTTAGAAACTGTGCGCACCGGCGCTTCAGGCATTGGTCGCGGCGACAGAATTTTAAAAGTTTAATTATTTCATATCATCGAAGCAAAAAGCACCGAAAGGCAAAAACAATGAAAGTTTATTACGATAAAGACGCTGACTTCTCCATTATCAAGAACCTAAAAGTCACCATCGTTGGTTACGGTTCACAAGGTCACGCACACGCACAAAACTTAAAAGACTCTGGCGTTAACGTCACAGTAGGTATCCGTAAAGCGGGTATTTCATGGGCTAAAGCTCAATCTGCTGGCCATAACGTTGCTGAAATTGCTGATGCAGTGAAAGCTGCTGACGTTGTGATGCTTTTATTGCCAGATGAAAACATGGCACAAATTTACGAAGCTGAAGTGGCTCCTCACTTGAAAAAAGGCGCTGCATTAGCATTCGCGCACGGCTTTAATATTCACTACAACCAAATCGTGCCGCGCCAAGACATGGACGTAATTATGATTGCGCCAAAAGGCCCAGGCCACACAGTCCGTTCTGAATATCTTAAGGGTGGCGGCGTGCCATCATTGATTGCTGTTTACCAAGATGCATCAGGCAAAGCAAAAGATATCGCATTGTCTTACGCTGCAGCTAACGGCGGCACTAAAGGTGGTGTGATTGAAACTGATTTCCGCGAAGAAACAGAAACAGACTTGTTCGGCGAACAAGCAGTATTGTGTGGCGGCGCCGTTGAATTGGTTAAAGCTGGTTTCGAAACCTTGGTTGAAGCTGGTTACGCCCCTGAAATGGCATACTTTGAATGCTTGCATGAATTGAAATTGATTGTGGACTTGATGTACGAAGGCGGTATCGCGAATATGAACTACTCAATCTCAAACAACGCTGAATATGGCGAATACGTGACTGGGCCTAAAGTGATTAATGATGAATCACGTTGGGCAATGAAAGAGGCCTTGGAAAACATCCAAAACGGTGAATACGCTAAGAAATTTATCTTGGAAGGTCGTACCAACTATCCAGAAATGACAGCACGTCGTCGTTTGAACGCAATGCACCCAATTGAAAAAGTGGGCAGTCAATTACGTTCAATGATGCCTTGGATTGCTAAAAACAAATTAGTTGATCAATCTAAAAACTAATTTAGGCACTTATTAAGCGTTAATCGCTTAAAATAGAAGGGCAAGGTGGAAACACTCTGCCCTTTTTTACTTTTAGCCTTTTGAGATGTTAGTGAATATTTGTGAATCCTCAATTAAAAGTTCTACCGCAATATCTCATCCCTAAACAGGCGATTACCGCGCTCGCTGGCAAACTTGCTTCAGCCAAAGCTGGCAAGCTTACAACAGCAGTGATTAGATGGTTTGTAAAACGCTACCAAGTCAATATGGATGAGGCTGAGCAACCAGACATTACAACTTACCAAAGCTTTAACGAGTTTTTTACGCGCCCTTTGAAAAAAGGGGCGAGGCGCATCACCAAAGCTGATTTTATTTGCCCAGTCGATGGTGCAATTAGTCAATTTGGCGATATTAACGCCGACCAAATCTTTCAAGCTAAAGGCCATGAATACTCAACGCTTGCCATGCTGGCTGGCAATAAAGATTTAGCCGCTAGCTTTCAAGATGGTCTTTTCGCAACGCTGTATTTAAGCCCTAAAGACTATCACCGCATCCACATGCCATGTGATGGCACCCTTAAAAGCATGACTTACGTGCCAGGCGATTTGTTTTCAGTCAATCCAACCATAGCCCAAGGCGTATCCGGTTTATTTGCAAGAAACGAACGGGTAATTTGTGAATTTCATTCCGCGCATGGGGTGTTTGTGCTAATTTTAGTTGGTGCAACGATTGTTGGCAGCATGGCAACTGTTTGGCATGATGTCATCAATCCGCCAAGACTTGGTGCCGTGAACACGTGGACTTACGAAAGCCAATCCATCTCACTCAAACAAGGCGAAGAAATGGGACGATTTCTGCTTGGCTCAACAGTAGTGATGTTGTTTCCAGCAAACACGCTTACATTTAACAAATCATGGTCGCCAGAAAAAACGATCAAGCTAGGTGAAAAAATGGCGGATGAAATTCATCCATAATAAAAAAGCCTCATCTCGCGGTTTCTTCACAAACTAGGCATTTCTACTCCCCAGAATGCTGTGTGTTCTCTGCCCGCTGCTTAGTGCGATCATCGCTTCCCAAGTGCACAGCCAATTCATTAAGCGCTAAGCGATATACATCGCGCTTAAACTCAATCACGCTTTCCAAGGGCACCCAATATTCGCTCCAGCGCCAAGCGTCAAACTCAGGGTGCGGTGTTGCCCTTAGCGACACATCGCTATCACGCCCTACCAAGCGCAATAAGAACCAAATTTGCTTTTGGCCTTTATAGCTTCCGCGCCACTCACGCTTAATCCAACTTGTTGGCACGTCATAGCGCAACCAGTCGCGTGTGCGGCCTAGAATTTTTACATGCTCAGGGCGCAAGCCAACCTCTTCCATCAGCTCTCGATACATGGCCTCTTCTGGGCTTTCGCCTTGTTTGATGCCACCTTGCGGGAACTGCCAAGAGTGTTCACGGATGCGTTTACCCCAAAAAACCTGATTATCGGCATTACTAATAATAATGCCGACATTCGGGCGATATCCATCGCGATCTATCATCACAAATAACCTTAATAATTTAGTGTAATTTTTTCATACTTCGCCACATTTTGAAAGGCATGGTTTCAATATCAGCCTCATAAAAGCTCAATTCCTTGATACATACATGGTTAAATCAAGAGATAAAGCCAATTTAATTTTTTCTTTAAAATTAAATGGTCAACCTTGTTAAGACAGACGCGTTAATTACTTAAATGCGCGTTAAAATAAACTACCAATGACACCAAAGCGATTCCCTTGAAATCACCTAGTCAAAAAATTGCTATTACCATCACCAGCCTTATTATTTCAGGCTTCACCAGCTTATGTTTGGCGGGAAGTGCATATATTACCAATCAAGGTGACAATACCGTTTCGATCATCGACACCAATACCAATAAAGTCATCAGCACCGTCAAAGTAGGCAAAGCGCCTGTTGGTGTAGCCGTATCAGCCATTAATCATCGTGCATATATCTCTAATGTCGATGGGCAAAGTATCTCTGTCATCGATACCAACAAAAATAAACTCATCAACACCTATCCAATTAAAGGTTCTCCCGTAGGTCTGTTACTCTCGCCCGATAGCAAAACGCTTTATGTGGCCGATTGGACTGATGATCGCCTCTATGTTTTAGATGCCATCAGCATGAAACTGCAATCCGAGATTAAAAATGGGAAGGCGCCTGCAGGCATGGTGATGAGCCAAGACGGGAAAAAACTTTACGTTGCCAATCGTGATAGCAATGAGGTCGCCATTATCGACACCACCACTCGCCAAACCAGCCATCGCATTGCAGTAGGCAAGCACCCTTTTGGTTTGGCGCTCAGTAAAAATGGTCATGCGCTTTATGTTGTCAACGTCATGAGCAACTCTGTTTCAGTCATTAACACCACCAACCTAAAAAGTGAGCGCATTAATGTAGGCGAACACCCATATTGCGTCACAGCAAGCAAAGATGGTCTATTCTTATTTGTCACCAATACCCAAGATGACAACGTCTCGGTCATTGAACTCGCAAAAAAACAAAGCATTGCAACCATTAAAGTGGGCGAAGTGCCAGAAGGCATTAGTACAGATGAACAATCAGGCAATATTTATGTGGCTAATTGGTCAAGCAACCAAGTAAGCGTGATTGACGGACAAACCCAAAAAATCATTACCCAAATTAAAACAGGCGATAAAAGTAGAGCCTTCGGGCAATTCATTCTGCCATCCACTTCACAATAAGGTTTTTTTTGTCAAAAGGCATCGTAAAAAAACCTAAAATTAGGTAAAGTTAGAAGTTAAGTTTTTTGCCGTTTATAAAGTAGTTTTCAGCAGAAAAGTAAGTAAGCAATGTCATTAATCTTTGGAGAAATTCGCATGAAAAAAGTACTCGCACTCATTGCCATGGCTATTTTGCCACTAACCGCAGCAGCGCACGGCCCTACTCCGCAAAAAGTAGAAAAAGAAATTGTCATTAAAGCTGACTCCGCAAAAGTGTGGGCCTTAGTTAAAGATTTCGGCAACTTGCAAAAATGGCATCCAGCAGTGGCTAGCACCAAACTAGAAACTAAAAAGGATGAAAATGGCGACATGCAAACCTACCGCACATTGACACTTAAAAGCGGCGGCACCATCTACGAAAAATTGCGAAGCGCTGACGACAAAGACATGCAATTGAAATACGAAATTGTTTCTGGCGTATTGCCAGTGGCGGATTACAACGCAAAAATGACGGTAAAAGCAGGCCCAGGCGCTGGCGAAACAACAGTGGTTTGGATGGCACGTTTTTATCGCGTTTATAAACTTAACCCACCTATTCCAGCTGGTCAAGATGACGAATCAGCGCATAAAGCAGTCACAGGCGTATTTGAAGCTGGCTTACCTGCACTAAAAGCACTGGCTGAAGCTAAATAACACTAATCTATTTTTTTACGTATTATTTTTTAATCGCTTAAAAAGCCCAGTTAATCTGGGCTTTTTAACGCCAGGCGACGCTTATCAATCGAATACTTAGCGGCAGGTGAGCAGGCACGTAGTATTTTTTACTGCCATCCTTAAACCGCAAACCTAAATCGTTAGATACCAAAAACATGAGCTATGAAGTTTTTGCCATATTGAGCCGAAGCGGGTTAATTGCTTTGCTGACACTCTCAAAAAAACAAAGCCCTTCCAGCGCTTGCAAGCGACTGCTAGATAAAGTGGAAATCGTCTCAAAACTTGCCAGCACGCTAGCGGTAATTATGGTGTTTGTGGACAGCGCCATCAAAAAACTCAATTCTAAGAATTATTTTATCTATGACAGATTTTCTGTAGCCTCAAGAATAGGTTAAATAATTGGGCTTTAATAGGCTTTAGCAGATATAGCGCCCCCCCCACATTGGACTAGTGCACACCCTCTCTAAAAATGCCAAAATGTACCCTTCAGCTTTTTACGCGATATGGATTGTATGTCAAACCCTCAATTAAACCTTGAATCCATGATCATCGAAACATCGTTCCCCATTAAGCACAGCGTGATTTGGTTGCATGGCTTAAGCGCTGATGGCCATGACTTTGCGCCCATCGTGTCCGAGCTTAATATGCCCAACACCCGGTTTGTTTTTCCGCATGCGCCGCACAAACGGATCACCATGAATAATGGCTATGAGATGCGCGCTTGGTATGATTTATTTGGCCTGAGTTTGCAACATCAGCAAGATGAAGCGGGCATGCGTGATATGCAAAAAAATATAGAGGTTTTGATTGCCAATGAAGTGGCGCAAGGCGTTTCTGAAAGTAATATCGTGTTGGCAGGCTTTTCGCAAGGCGGTGCGATGGCATTATTTACCGCGCTTCGCCATCCAATAAGATTAGCTGGATTATTGGCGCTTTCAACTTACGTTTGCCTTAAAGAAAAACTGGCAGAAGAAGCCAACCCTGCCAACAAAGATGTGCCAATTTTACTGGCACACGGTAGTTTTGATAGCGTAATTACCCTTGATACTTGTTTAGTTTCGCGCAACTTATTGGAAAGCCTTGATTACAAAGTTGAGTGGCACGAATATCCAATGGCGCATTCTGTTTGCGCCCAAGAAATTGATGATATTTCACGTTTTCTAAGTAAGGCATTTAAGGCCGAATAGGTTAAAATGTCGAATGACTAAACATCTCACACACCCCACTTCCAAATTGCTTGCGCCTATTGTCATTGATCTGGCCTTTGAAGCCGCCGTGAGCGAGCTTGAAACCATCGTGAGCCAAATGGAATCCAAACAATTGCCATTACAAGACACGCTCGCCGCTTTTAAACGTGGCACAGCCTTGTTGCAACATTGCCAAAAAACCTTGGCGGAAGTTGAGCAGCAAGTGCGTATTTTGAGCGACGACGGCAAAACTCAAGAATTACAGGCATACCAAGACCACGATTAAGATGGATTTAGGCAACGACTTTCAAAGCTGGGCAATAGGCATACAAAAGCGCACCGAGCAGGCGCTAGACAAAGCCCTGCCCGCCAACAACATTACCCCAAATAAACTGCACGAAGCTATGCGCTATGCCACAATTGGCGGTGGCAAACGCGTGCGTGCTTTATTGGCACATGCCGCTGGCGAGTTTTGTGGAGCGGATGCCCATAAAATTGACCAAGCTGCGATTGCGGTGGAGATGATTCATGCTTATTCATTAGTGCATGATGATATGCCGTGCATGGATGATGATGATTTACGCCGTGGCAAACCTTCGTGCCACAAACAATTTGATGATGCGACTGCGCTGCTTGTGGGCGATGCGTTGCAAAGCTTGGCGTTTCAAGTGCTCTCAGCGCCCAATTTACATGCAGATGCCGTGCATCAAATCAACATGATTCATCTATTGGCTGTTGCCAGCGGCTCTCGCGGCATGGCCGGTGGCCAAGCGATAGATTTAGCGAGTGTTGGCGAGTCGTTATCTCAAACTGAGCTTGAATTGATGCACATCCATAAAACAGGCGCATTGATTCGTGCGGCAGCTTTGCTTGGCGCTTATAGCGCAAACGATTTAGATGGTAAGCGTATTTCGGCAATTGACCGTTATGCGCAATTAATCGGCTTGGCGTTCCAAGTGGTGGATGATATTTTAGATACTGAAGCTGACACCGCAACCCTAGGCAAAACAGCAGGCAAAGATGCAGATAGCAACAAGCCAACTTATGTGACCATCCTTGGCTTAGGTCGCGCAAAAGCGCTTGCACAAGAACTTTTTGATAGCGCGATTGGGCCGTTAAAGGCTTATGGCGCAGATGCGACAAGGCTTGTCCAGCTCGCACAATTTATTACCCAACGAGGCTTTTAATGACGGCTGAATACCCTTTACTCGATACCGTCCACATGCCCGAGCAACTGCGCCATTTATCGCGCAAACAATTGCCTGAGCTTGCAAAAGAGCTGCGTGAGTTTTTAGTAGAAAGCGTGTCGCAAACAGGCGGGCATTTATCTTCCAATCTTGGCGTGATTGAGCTAACGATTGCTTTGCATTATGTATTCAATACGCCAGAAGATAGATTAGTGTGGGATGTGGGTCATCAAACCTATCCGCACAAAATCCTCACAGGTCGCCGTGATGCGATGCGCGAGTTACGCAAACCAGGGGGCATTGCAGGTTTTCCTCGCCGCAACGAAAGCGTATTTGATACCTTTGGTACAGGTCACTCGAGCACTTCAATTTCTGCCGCGCTTGGTATGGCAATTGCTGCGCAACAAATTGGCTCAGACCGCCGCGCTGTGGCCATTATTGGCGATGGCGCCATGACGGCTGGCATGGCCTTTGAAGCACTCAACAATGCAGGTGCGATGGATGCCAATTTACTAGTGATATTGAACGACAACGACATGTCGATTTCACCGAATGTGGGTGCGTTGCAGAACTACTTAGCTAGACTGCTTTCGGGCAGGTTCTATAACAATGTTCGTAAATCTGGTGAGCGCGTATTAGGCGTGATGCCACCTGTGCTAGAGTTTGCTAAACGTGCAGAAGAACATGTAAAAGGCATGGTAACGCCAAGCACGCTATTTGAAGAGTTTGGTTTTAATTACATCGGCCCGATTGATGGCCATGATTTAGACACGCTGATTCCCACGCTCAACAACATTAAACAACTCAAAGGCCCGCAGTTCTTACATATCGTAACCGAAAAAGGTCACGGCTATGCACCTGCAGAAAATGAGCCGGGTAAGTTTCATGGCGTGGGTAAATTCAATCCTGAAGATGGCTGTGCGATTAATAGCTCTAGCAAAAAAACTTATACCCAAGTGTTTAGCGATTGGCTTGTGGACATGGCGGCAAAGGATGAGCGATTAGTCGGCATCACCCCTGCTATGTGTGACGGCTCTGGCATGAACGATTTTGCCGCGGCTTATCCAAAACGGTTTTACGATGTGGGCATTGCCGAACAACATGCACTGACATTTGCGGCAGGCATTGCTTGTGAAGGCATCAAACCAGTTGTCGCGATTTACTCAACATTTTTACAACGTGCTTACGATCAACTAATCCACGATATTGCATTACAAAATTTACCTGTAGTTTTTGCGATTGACCGTGCTGGTTTAGTGGGGGCTGATGGCCCAACGCATGCCGGCAGCTTTGATTTAAGTTTCTTGCGTTGCATCCCCAATATGGTGGTGATGACGCCAAGTGACGAGAATGAGTGTCGCCAAATGCTGACAACCGCTTTCCATTTTGATGGACCAAGCGCGGTGCGCTACCCTCGAGGTGGTGGGCCTGGTGCGAGGATTGAAAACGAACTCAGCATACTTCCAATTGGCAAAGGCGAAGTTCGTCGACAAGGCAAGAAAGTTGCGATTTTGGCCTTTGGTAGCATGCTCACGCCAGCGCTTATAGCTTCAGAAAAGCTCAATGCAACGGTTGCCAATATGCGCTTTGTTAAGCCGCTGGATGTTGATCTAGTGCAAAAATTAGCCAACAGCCACGACCTTATTGTAACAATAGAAGAAAACGCAATGATGGGAGGCGCAGGTGCAGCAGTGATGGAAGCGATGCAAGCTCTAAACATTGCCACGCCAACGTTATGCTTAGGATTACCAGATGCCTTTATTGAGCACGGCGTGCATGAAACCATGCTTTCAGATTGCGGTCTTGATGCTCAGGGTATCCTTGCTGCAATTGAGAAAAAATTAACCAAGTGATATACTCAAGTATTAGCATTAGTCATTGATAAATTCAGGAAACTCATGAGCCAAGATCACAACTCACCTATCGAAGATGTACAAAATACGCCCGACGTTCGGCATTTGGCGATTGATAAGGTGGGCATTAAATCTATCCGCCACCCAGTGAAAGTAAAAGATAAAACAGGCGGCGTTCAGCACACTGTAGCCATGTTCGATATGTATGTGCATTTACCGCACAACTTCAAAGGCACGCACATGTCGCGCTTTGTTGAAATTCTCAACATGAATGAGCGCGAGATTTCGATTGAGTCTTTCGAAACTATTTTGCGCGAAATGGTGAAGCGCTTAGAAGCTGAATCAGGCTATGTGCAAATGACTTTCCCCTACTTCGTCAACAAATCTGCGCCTGTTTCAGGGGTAAAAAGCTTGCTCGATTACGAAGTGACTTTCATTGGTGAAATTAAACAAGATCAATTCGACATCACCGTTAAAGTATTAGTGCCTGTCACTAGCCTTTGTCCATGCTCTAAAAAGATTTCAGACTACGGCGCTCACAACCAACGCTCTCACGTGACCGTGACTGCGCTGATTAACGATTTTATTTGGGTGGAAGACATTATCCGCATGGTAGAGGAACAAGCCTCTTGCGAGCTTTACGGCTTACTCAAGCGCCCTGATGAGAAGTTTGTGACTGAGCGCGCTTATGACAATCCTAAGTTTGTAGAAGATATGGTGCGCGATGTTGCGGCGGTATTGAATAACGAGAAACGTATCGATAAGTTCGTGGTGGAATCAGAGAACTTTGAGTCTATCCATAATCACTCAGCCTATGCGTTGATTGAAAAAGACAAACGGGTTTAATCAGCGGTCTTAACCCCTAGCCAAAGTCGAAAAAAGCCAGTTCAAAAATGAACTGGCTTTTTAATTCAGAAAATCAGATTAAAGCGTTGCTTTTTTTGGCATCACCCAAATAAAGAACAAACAGCCAAGTAAGCCAAATACGCCTGAAATGGTAAACGTCCAACTTGAACCTAATGCCTCCCAAGTAAAGCCGCTGACTAACCCGCCAAAGGTGCCGCCCATGCCATAAGAAACGCTAGTATAAAGCCCCTGCCCTTTTGATTGATGACGGCCTTTGAAATGCTGATGCGTCATCGCCACTGCAGCCGCATGATAAGAGCCAAAAGTGGCGGCATGCAAGACTTGTGCAAAGAGCACAATCCACCACCAATCAACCGCCCAGCCAATTAAATTAAAGCGAACAAAAGCAATTAACAAGCTCACGATTAAAATATTCTTTAAGCCAAAGCGTTTAGTGAGTTTAGGCATCCATAAGAAAATCAGGATTTCGGCGATAACGCCCAGCGCCCACAACAAGCCGACATTCGCTTTGCTATAACCATGATCCACCAGATAAATAGAGTAAAAGGTGTAATACACGCCATGCGCGGCAGCCATCATGAAACAAGCCGCCAATAGCGCTAGTACTTCGCGTTGACGCATAATTACCCATATAGAGCCATCGTCGGTGTGATGTGGCTCCACTTTAGGTTCTGGGATATTGCGAGAGAACACCAAGACCGCAACCATCATGCCAAGTATCGCCCAGAGCAATAAGCGAATATTGAAGATATCTAGCAAGTATCCAAGACCGATGACGGCCAGAATAAAGCCGATAGATCCCCACATACGGATATGGCCGTATTGATCAAAACGATCGCCAAGATGTCCTAGCGTGACGGTTTCAATTAATGGTAAAGATGCGCTCCAAAAGAAGCTGAGCAACAACATCACGGCAAATAGCCAGGCATAACTTGTGCTCATAAATACACCAACGTATGAGAGCAAGCTTAGCGCAGAAAGCCATTGAATGATGGAAACCCGTTGTCCAAGATGGTCTGCCAGCCAACCCCAAAAACTAGGCGCAAAAATACGTGCTACTTGAAACAGTGACATCAGCACTGCAATTTGAAAGGGGGCAAAAGCGAGCGATTTTAGATATAGGCTCCAATACGGCGAAAAGGAGCCTACAAATGCAAAATAAGCGAAATAAAAAGCGGAAAGGCGCCAATAAGGGAGTTGCATATCAGGCCTATTAAAATGAATTAGATGCTTTTAAGGCCTGAGTTTACATCAGCATTTTGTGCGCGATGGCGAAGCGCATGGTCAATTAATACTAAAGCCAACATCGCCTCAACAATAGGTACGGCGCGGATGCCAACACATGGGTCATGACGACCTGTGGTTTGCATCATGACTGGCTGACCATTTTTATCAATGGAGTTGCGCTCTTGCGGAATGCTTGACGTTGGCTTGAACGCAACATTCACGCTGACAGCTTGACCGCTAGAAATACCGCCCAAAACACCACCTGCATGATTGGTCAAAAATCCACTCGGCGTGAGTTCATCACTATGCACACTGCCGCGCTGTGCAATCGATTCAAAACCCGCACCAATTTCAACGCCCTTCACGGCGTTAATGCCCATCATGGCATAAGCAATTTCAGCATCTAAACGATCAAAAATCGGTTCGCCCCAACCCACTGGCACGCCTTTGGCAACTACTGTGATTTTTGCGCCAACTGAGTCGCGTTCAGAACGTACATTGTCTAAATAAGCCTCTAGCTCAGGCATCATCGCCATATTTGGCGTGAAGATTTTATTATCTGGGTGCTGTAAATCATCCCAGCTTGCAAAAGGAATATTGAGTTCGCCAAGCTGAGTCAAGTAAGCATGAATGGTCACGCCATAACGTTGCTTCAGCCATTTTTTAGCAATAGCGCCTGCGGCGACACGCACTGCAGTTTCACGCGCACTTGAACGACCGCCGCCACGATAATCGCGGATGCCATATTTTTGGGCGTAAGTGTAATCAGCATGGCCTGGACGGAAGGTGTCCATGATTTTGCTGTAGTCTTGGCTACGTTGATCTGTGTTGCGAATCAATAGGCCTATTGGTGCGCCTGTGGTTTTACCTTCAAACACACCAGAAAGAATCTCTACGCTATCTGCTTCGCTACGTTGCGTCACATGGCGAGAAGTGCCTGGTTTACGTCTATCCAAATCAATCTGCAAATCTTCAGCCGACAACTCCAAACCCGGCGGACAACCATCGACCACACCGCCAATAGCAGCGCCGTGTGATTCACCGAATGAAGTGAGCGTGAATAAAGTACCAATGGTATTACCAGACATGAGGTTTCTCTTTAATTAGCACAATTTATAAATGTAAGTTTACCATAAGCCACCTTCGCGTTGCGGCGCTCAAATAGAGCATCGGCATGAAGATTCCACCGTTTTAAATCTGCCGTAATGTGCCTAATGGCAAATCATCAAGCGTGTGATTGCCGATGGCATAACGAATCAAGCGCAGTGTGGGAAATCCGACCTTTGCCGTCATGCGGCGCACTTGGCGGTTTTTACCTTCTGAAATTTTAATCTCTAGCCATGTGGTGGGGATGGCTTTACGGGCTCTAATAGGCGGATTTCGAGGCCATAAATTTTCAGGCTCAGCAATGATGTTCACTTGCGCTGGCGCGGTCACAAAATCACCCAAATCCACCCCTTTTAAAAGCGGTATTAAATCTGCTTGTGTAGCAATCCCCTCTACTTGCGCCCAATAAGTTTTGATTTCTTTGTGCTTTGGATGCGAAACACGGTGTTGAATTGCGCCATCATCGGTTAAAATAAGTAAACCTTCACTATCCGTATCAAGTCTTCCGGCGGCATAGACATTTGGGATAGCAATATAATCAGTCAATGTTTCGTGATTTTCATGTGCGGTAAATTGACACACCACACCGTAGGGCTTATTGAACAGAATTAACATAAGTATTCGTTTTTATTTTTCATAGTTTTAACACATAGTATGTACTTCATAGGATTTATAAAGCATGTCATCCAAAATCGTGGTTCCAACCTTTGGTGAAAAAATCACCGTTAACGCAGATAACTCTTTGAATGTACCTAATCAGCCCATTATCCCATTTATTGAGGGGGATGGCATCGGTGTTGATATTACGCCACCGATGCAAAAGGTCGTGGATGCAGCAGTTGAGAAAGCTTACAGCGGCAAAAAGAAAATCGCTTGGATGGAATTGTTTGCAGGCGAAAAAGCGACTAAAGTTTACGACAAAGATACTTGGTTGCCAGAAGAAACGATGAAGGCTGTGCGTGAATATGTCGTCTCAATCAAAGGTCCACTTACAACGCCAGTGGGTGGCGGCATACGCTCACTTAACGTGACATTGCGCCAAGAGTTGGACTTATACGTTTGCTTGCGCCCAATTCAATATTTCACTGGCGTTCCTAGCCCCGTGAAACATCCAGAAAAAACTGATATGGTGATTTTCCGTGAAAACACAGAAGATATTTACGCAGGGATTGAATGGGCGGCAGGCACACCAGAAGCTGAAAAAGTGATTACATTTTTGAGCGACATGGGCATGCGTAAAAAAATTCGCTTCCCTGAATCTTCAGCCATTGGCATCAAGCCTGTTTCAATTGATGGTAGCAAACGCTTAATCCGCAAAGCGATTCAATACGCAGTGGACAATAACCGTAAATCTGTGACCATTACCCACAAAGGGAACATCATGAAGTTCACCGAAGGGGGCTTTAGAGACTGGGGGTATGAGTTATCTAAACAAGAATTTGGTGCAGTCGAAATTGACGGCGGTCCATGGTGCAAATTACCTAATGGCATCGTCATCAAAGATTGCATCGCCGATGCGTTCTTACAAGAAATCTTGTTGCACCCAAGTGATTATGATGTGGTTGCTGCGCTTAACTTAAATGGCGATTACATGTCGGACGCACTTGCGGCGCAAGTGGGCGGCATTGGGATTGCACCTGGTGCAAATCTCTCTGACACAGTGGCGATGTTTGAAGCGACACACGGTACAGCGCCTAAGATTGCGGGCAAAGACATTGCCAACCCAAGCTCAATTATCCTTTCCGCTGAAATGATGCTCCGTCATCTAGGCTGGTTAGAAGCGGCTGATTTAGTGCTAAAAGGCATGGGCAAAGCCATTAGTGCTAAACGCGTCACGCATGACTTCTCATCTCAAATGGAAGGCGCAACGCAAGTGGGTAGCGCACAATTTGGTGATGAGATTATCAGCCAAATGTAATTTGCTGTTTTAGGCACTGCCAAACAAAAAAGGCTTGAAGCTATTCACTTCAAGCCTTTTTTCAATCTTAGCCAAATTTAAAATTAGCTAAGATTGTTACTCAAGTTTATTAAGCTTTTTGAATATTAGAAGCTTGTTTGCCTTTAGCGCCGTCAGTCACTTCAAAGCTCACACGTTCACCTTCTTTTAAGCTCTTGAAGCCAGCATCTACAATCGCTGAGAAGTGCGCGAACAAATCATCGCCTCCATCATCAGGTGTAATAAAACCAAAACCTTTTGAATCATTAAACCACTTTACGCTACCTGTTGCCATTTGTTAATTCCTGACTAACCTAAAAAGGGAGGCACCCCCAAAAGTTTGTATTTCAAAGTGCCACTTCTGTTTTTACAGCATGACCATATATTCGAAATCTCAAACGCCTTTTCACTTTTTAACTTTTTCCTGTTTGGTCTGTCAAGGAAATTTACAAATCCGCTTGCAAAACATTAAATTCAATCAGAATTACGTTTATTTAATTAAATCTTAATTTTTTAATTTATAAATTATATACTTATCGCCATTTAAAAATAAAAAAGTAGTGGGAATTATCTATTAATCTACTACGGGATTAATAGAGGCGCTCTCCCCCACATTAACTCAATTGATAATCAATTAACACACAACAAAAACTTGTCGGTCTCGCTCGCTCATTAGCACAAAACCAGCTAATTACTGAAGCCAATTAAGCGCTAGATGAAATGTTAACCAAAGTCGCTGAATTTTATGAGGCAGATTTAGACGATTCCTTGGCGGGAATATCCTGCCTAATGAAGCCCGTGATTATGGTGGTGTTAAGCGTTCTCATTGGCGGCCTGTTTATTGCCATTTACTTACCTATCTTCAAGAAGGGCGAAATAGTTGGTTAATAAAAAAGAGGGGGTTATTTTCACCCTTTTTAAGCATCAATTTTTTCCGCTTTTATTTCTTTGGCGAAACAACCAAAGCTTTCTCAATTTCGGCCGCAGGGTAAGCGCCTAACATACGCTTACCATCTGCAAAGAAAATAGTTGGCGTGCTGGTTACTCCCAAGCGTTTGGCTAAATTCGCCACTTTTTCAATTGGTGCTTCGCAATTCGCTGTTTTCTTTGGTAGCTGATTATTCAGTGCCCAGTCTTGCCAAGCCTTACTTCTATCAGATGCACACCAAATCGCTTTTGCTTTACTTGCCGCGTCAGGATGCAATTGCTCTAATGGGATGAGAAATGTGTAAATCGTCACATCATTAATATTGCTCAATTCGTTTTGCTCTAAACGCTTACAAAATGGACAATCTGGGTCTGAAAAAACCGCCATTTTTCGACTGCCATTGCCCTTAACCACCTTAATGGCTTGATCCAAATTCAAGGCTGAAAAATCAATCTTGGATAAATCGGCTAAACGGTCGCCCGTCACATCTTTTTTAGTTTTTGAATCCACCAAATGGCCTTCGGCAATCAAAAAGCTAAACTTTTCATCGGTGTAAACGATTTGACCGTTCATATACACCTCATAAAGTCCTGTGTAAGGTGTTTTTGCAACGCTTTCTACTGTCATTTTTGGATAGGCCGCTTCAACCGCTTTTTTTAGCGAGGCTTCATCTGCCCAAACGCTTGCAGCGTAAATTGAAAGAATTGCTGCAATGAGTGATTTTTTAAACATTTGGGTACTAATAGCCTTCCTTAAAAGTTGTTATAAAGTATTACCAGAAAAATTTAAATCAGCGCTTGCTTCATCAAGGCGCGTTTAATAATCGGATGCTTATTTGGCAAGCTCAAGCCCCAGTTGCGGGCCGTTCTTACCAAGGCTTGCTTGCTATCGAAAGCGGCATACAGGGCATGTGTTAACCCTTGTATCGCTATCACATCTGCTTTTCTGGCGCGTTCATAGCGACGAAGTAAAAATCTATCGCCAATATCGGCTAATGGATTTCGCTCAGCAAGTACCTGAGCCAATTCCACTACATCACGGAAGCCAAGATTCACCCCTTGCCCCGCCATCGGATGGACTTGATGCGCTGCATCACCCGCCAGCACTAGTCTATTGGAAATAAGCGCACTCGCTTTTTGCTTTACCAGCGGAAAAGCAACTGCTGGCGTAATACAATGCATTTTACCCAAAACATTTCCGCCAGCTTGCGCCACTTGCTCAGCCAATTCGGTAGGACTTAATGCCATTAAATTTTGGGAATACTTGGTAGAAAACACCATCGAAATTCTATTTCCTGCCAATGGCAACCAAGCCAATACGCCATCATCCACAAACCATTGTCTTGCGATATGTTGATGCGGTAATTCCACTTCAAAATTGGCAACCACGCCCACATGCTTATAGACAGTTTTTTGTTGAGTCAAGCCCGCTTGTTCTCGCAGCCAAGAATTGCCGCCATCAGCAGCAATCATGAGTTTTGCTTTTAACTGCCTGCCATCCGATAGTTGCAAAGAGGCTCCTTGCTCGTTTGCTTCAAACAAGGTCGCTTCGTCACCAATCGAAATATCGACATCTAAGGTTTGCAACTCATCCCAAAGCGCTTGCTCCAATGCGCTATTTTCTAAGATATATCCGAGATTATTCGCAAAAGTATCTTCCGCATTGAAATTCAGAGCCTCAGCAATTGGATCACCCCAAACTTGCATTTCTGCAATCGGCGTAATTCTCTCGGCATCCATTCGTTGCCAAACACCCAAATCTTTTAACCAATCTGCATTACCTGGACTAATCGCATAAATACGACTATCCCACTCGGCATTCGCCAACGCAACTAAAGGAGATTTTCTATCGACCAAAGCAACTTTAAAGCCTTGCTTAGCCAAAGTCACTGCCGCAGAAGCGCCGACCAAGGCAGCGCCAACAATCACAATGTCATAATATTTTGTCATTGCCATCACTTAGCCACGACTCCCAAAACTCATTTTTCTGACTAAACGAGATTTCACGGGCTTAAGTAAATCAAGCATGCCCAAACTCATACCGCGCAAGCCTGAAACGCCGACAATATCGTTAGAAAATAAATTAACTAAAAAGTCGGTAAACATCAAACCGCGTTTGGTGTCTGTTTTGCGGCCTTGCTGGTAGGAGCGCATCATGGCATCTTGCCCCCAAGCCTCTGGCATGATCGAAGCAACTTGATGTGCCAACTCGTAAGCATCTCGCAAGCCAACATTAAAGCCTTGCCCAGCCACAGGGTGCATGGTTTGTGCTGCATTACCAATCACCACCAAATGCGGCGCCGTCACAGGATTAAGATAGGAAAGCTTGAGTGGGAAAGTAAGACGTTTTCCTACACTTAAAAAACGGCCTAAACGGTCCCCAAAATGCTGATGCAATTGACTTAAGAATTCAGCATCATCCAACGCCATCAATTCTGCTACTTCTGCTTGTTTACCCGTCCACACCAATGAGAAGTCTTCGCCATTTGGAAGCAAAGCCACAGGGCCCATCGGCGTGAAGCGCTCATAGGCAATGTTGCCGTGTGGCAACTCACACTTCACCTTAGTTACTAAAGCATCATGTCCATACATTTTAGTATCGCGCAAAATGCCAGGAATATCGCCCAAGCTACGACCGCCATCAGCAAGCACAAGGAGAGAACTACTTAATTGTTGTAAAATTGAGTCATGATTAAACATCACCGTCGCAACTTCTGCGGATGGTTCTATATGCGTTGCCTCAGCTTTGTATATAACATTTACGGCCTTAAAGTTAGCTAGGGCATCATCTAACGCTTTTGTTAAAGCCCCATAAGAAAGAACATAACCGAGTGCTAGCAAATCGTGGTCTTGGGCTTTTAGTAAGCTTCGACCAAAACTGCCGCGCTGTGAAATATGAATAGTGTTAATGGCTGTCGCTTGGGCATCTAATTTCGCCCAAACACCTAATTCTTCTAAGATTGCACGGCTACCGTATGAAAGCGCTAAAGCACGCTGATCTTGATAAGCGGCGCCTTTGGCACGAGCTTCTAGCATGGTCGCCGCGATACCCTTGTGCTGTAGCGTCAGTGCTAACGTTGCGCCTACTGGGCCACCACCAACGATAATCACGGACTCAGTCATCGTGCATCAAGGCCTCAATCTCAGCCACTGTTTTGGGGGCGGCCTTGGTGATAATTTCACAGCCATTTTCAGTTACCACCGCATCATCCTCAATTCGGATGCCGATATTCCAGAAATGCTTAGGCACATTATCCGCAGGGCGAACATAACAACCAGGCTCAACGGTCAACGCCATCCCTTTTTCCAGCATGCGCCAATTGCCTTGTTTGTCTTTATATTCGCCGGCATCATGCACATCCAAGCCCAGCCAATGTCCAGTGCGATGCATATAAAATTGGCGATAGCTGCCTGTTTCCAAAACTTCTTCAGGGCTGCCTTTGCACAAACCAAAATCAATAAAGCCACGAATGAGCACATCCAAAGCCGCTTCATGTGGGGCGTTCCAATGATTATTGGGAGAAACTTTTGCAATTGCGGCGGATTGCGATGCCAACACCAACTCATACAAATCTTTTTGCGCCGCGCTGAATTTTCCGTTGATGGGAAAGGTGCGGGTAATGTCAGATGCATAACCGTCAAGCTCGCAACCGGCATCAATCAGAAGCAAATCACCATCACGCAACTGGGCATTGTTAGCGTTGTAATGCAAGGTGCAAGCATTAGCGCCTCCTGCAACGATGCTGGTATACGCTGGCGCTTGAGCACGGCAATGGTAAAACTCATGCAAAAACTCCGCCTCAACCTCATACTCCATCATGCTAGGCTTAGTAAATTGCATGGCTCGCTGATGCGCCGCCGCCGCGATATTGGCGGATTGGCGCATTGTTTCAATTTCGTAAGCGGACTTATATAAACGCATTTCATCTAAATACTTACGGACATCCACAATCTCACCAGGTGCGCTTACACCTGTTCTCGCTTGTGCACGGAGCTGATTGAGCCAGGCGGTGACACGCACATCCCAAGCCGCATCTGCACCTAAGCTGAAAAACAACTTGGCTTGATTCGCAATTAATTTAGGGGCTATTTCATCTAATTGATTGATGGAATAGGCTTCATCAATACCATATTCAGTTACCGCCGCGGCAGGCCCATAGCGAAAGCCATCCCAAATCTCGCGCTCCATATCTTTATCACGACAAAACAATACCGTCTTAGGCTCAGCGCCAGCGATGATAAATAAAACAGACTCTGGCTCTTTGAAGGCGGAGAGATAATAAAAATAGCTATCAAAACGGAAGGGGTAATGACTATCACGATTGCGAATAAATTCGGGCGACGTAGGGATAATCGCTACGCCCTCACCCATAGACTCAATCAATCTTGCTCGCCTTAACGCAAATTCTAGGTCAAGTTTTTCAGTGGAGTTCTTTATCATTGAAGAATGCTTTTTAACAAGTCTAACTACTTGGGCTTACGCAGCACCCAATAAGTTTCAAATGGCAAGGAAGGAAACATCCCGCCAAACCATATAATGAATTTAAACCACCATTGATAGTGTTCCAAGAAAAAGCTTTTTTGCGCATTAAAAACGCACCTGACAGCAACTCAACTTCCAAGCCGTTATCAGAAGCCATTTTACGAACACGCTCCGGAGAAAACACACTCGCATGCCCGTATTTTCTTGCGGTCGGGCGGATTTTAGCTTTGCGCTTTGCTTCCATATACTTAAGGAATTTCATAGTTTTTATCCGGGAATACATGGTTGTTTTTCAAGAAACTAAAACCCCAAGACAAATGTGGTAATGCCATACCTAACCCCTCAAATAGAAAATATAAAACTACTTAACGCCCATCAAATCGTTCAATTGCTGAAGTCGCTCAGGGGTGCCAATGTCGCACCAAACACCGTGATAAGGCATCCCCGTCACTAGCCCATCCTTCATTGCAAGCTTTAACAAGGAGGCCAACTTGGCTGCCGCCCCTTTTGGAACGCTGGCAAACAAATTGGGATGATAAACCCCAACGCCTGAAAAAGTGAGCTTATTTTTACCTTGCTCAGTCACTTTTCCTGAGCGCAAAACAAAATCACCATCGGGATGCTGTGGTGGATTGTTGACCATCACCAAATGCGCCAAGTTAGGCGCATTTAATTGCAAAGCGCCAAAATCAATCTCGGTAAACACATCACTATTGACCACTAAAAATGGCGCATCGCCCAATAAAGGCAAGGCATTGGCAATGCCGCCAGCCGTTTCTAGCGCTTTAGTTTCTGGGCTATATTGAATGTTCAAGCCCCAGTCACTTCCATCGCCCAAAACTTGTTCAATTTGCTCACCCAGATACGCGAGATTAATCACAATCTCTTTAAAACCCGCTTTAGCTAGTCGCTCCAAATGCCAAATAATAAGCGGTTTGCCACCAACCGGCAGCAGCGGCTTTGGGGTATGGTCGGTGAGGGGACGCATACGCTCGCCTCGCCCTGCCGCTAAAATCATGGCTTTCATTAAAATGTGTAGCCTGCCTTGAGCTCAACACCCGCTAACTGATCGAGCAATCGGAGCATCGGCTTTAATTCAATATAGCGGTCGCAAACACGGCGCAGATAGTCCATCACCAAGGGCATATCTTTCAAATAGCCATCTTTGCCATCGCGATGGTAAAGTCTTGCAAAAATGCCAAGCACTTTGATGTGGCGCTGCGCACCCATCCATTCAAAGTCACGGTAAAAATCTGCCACATCCTCCGGCACTGGCAAGCCAGCTGTTCTTGCAGACTGCCAATAACGCACTGCCCAATCCAAAATCTGATCTTCTTCCCAGCAAATATAAGCATCTTTAAGTAAAGAAACCAAGTCGTAGGTAATTGGACCATAGACCGCATCTTGAAAGTCTAAAATGCCTAAGTCACTCGAACTACCTTGTACCATCAAATTACGGGAGTGATAATCGCGATGCACATACACTTTTGATTGCGCCAAAATGTTGGCATTAAGCAAATCAAAGGTTTTTTTCAAGGTTTGTTGCTGAGCATCGGACAAATTCACATTCAAATGCTTAGCGACATACCAATCCGGAAAAAGCGCCATCTCAAGAGTAAGGAGCGCTTCGTCATACTCTGGAAAAATATTTGGCTTGCTTGCAAGCTGCATGGTCACCAAGGCATTGCTCGCAACTCGATATAAGTCGGCAGCAACATCCAAGCCATCGGGCGCTTGCAAGGCAGTTAAGAAAGTTGTATTGCCCAAATCTGAAAGCAATAAAAATCCATTCGGAATATCTTGCGCAATCACTTTTGGCACGTTCAAGCCCGCGTCGGCAAAGACCTGGGCCACATGCACAAATGGCGCGCAGTCCTCTTGTGGCGGGGGGGCATCCATGGTGATGAAAGTGACATCATTGACGGTCACCCTAAAATAACGCCTAAAGCTAGCGTCTGCCGAGGCAGGTTCAATCTTATAAGGCGTGTTTTTCAACACCAACAACAACCATGCGTTTAATTGCTGCAATCGTTCCAATTTAGATATCCATCAACAAAGTTATTTAGGGCTAAAAACCCTTAAAGCGGCATTTTAATTGTTCAAAAAAGCTAAAAAAACACATCTTTAAGCTATCATACTGGGATGATGAAAAACGTGTTTAAAACTATATTTGTTGTGCGATTTTATCACCCAAAAAGAACCCCGCGTTTAATTAATATTCGCGAATACTAAATTGAAATATAGCTCCTTTATTTTTAGTACAATTCTCGCCATATTGAGGCCTGAACTCGCTTGTGCAGAGGAAACCAAGCTTCCTGAAAGCAACGCAGATAAGAATAATCAGATTGCACTCAAGTTAGATCAAGAAATCTTGCCTATCACAGCTCCGACTGTTAGCGAAACTTCAACCCGCATTCCAAAAGTAGACTTGCGTATCAAGTTACGCATGAGTAAAAGTATCAACAATTTTGATGGGCTAAACACGATCACTCAAACTGCTGAAATTGATCCGCTCAGCTTCAAAAAAGAAGCTGATGCAGAAAACGATATGCTTGCAAATGGTGCTGTGATTATCGAGGGTGACCGAATAGAAGTTCAGCTTGATAGAAGTATGACTTCTTTAGGGAATGCTTCGCTGAAAACGGGCTCAAACGTTATTCTTGGCGACCGGATTGAATTTGATTCACAAAATCATACAACGCACTCCGCGGGGCACGCATCGATGACAAGCCCAGACAGCCTAGTAAAAGGCCCGTCATTCCATCTCAACATAGATGACGGTACCGGAGAGATGCCAAACGCCTCTTTCTTTATGTATAAGCCAATCATTAAAATCTCTCCTTTAGGGGCTTTGGGAGATAAGCTTTATGGGCAAAACCCTGGATTAAATAATGATCTTTTATCTGGGGTGGTTGATCGAAATATGATTCCGGTCAATGGAGAAAATAAGCCAATCTTAGATTTAGAAAACACTGAAAATACTGAAGCAAAGAAAGTAAGTTCGCGCGGCGATGCTGAAATGCTTTTTTTCGAGGGCGAATCCAAGAAAAGACTACTTAAATCTCGTTACACTACATGCGAGGTTGGTTCAGATGATTGGTATATCAAATCGGGTCAACTGAAGATCAATGACGAAACTAAAACAGCAGTTGCCACGAATGCGACCGTTGAGTTCAAAGGTGTGCCTATTTTGTACACTCCTTGGATTAACTTTCCATACGCCAATCAACGAAAATCGGGACTATTAGCACCGCTTTGGGGCACCACCACCAAAAGCGGCTTTGAAATACTCACGCCTTTTTACTGGAATATCTCTCCGAATATGGATGCAACTTTTGCAAGTCGATATTTGAGCAAACGTGGCTTGCAAGGGCAAGCTGAGCTTCGCTACTTAGAGGAGGATTACGCAGGTATTATAGCTGCGGAGTATTTGCCAACAGACGAGATGACAAATAAAAACCGTTATTTTGCAAAAATCAAACATCAGCATAATTTCGGATACGGTTGGTCTGGCGGCGTTGATGCACAAACAGTCTCTGACGACAAATACTTTTCCGACTTATCAACTCAAATTATCACCACCAGCAAGGTGAACTTGCTCCAACAAGCTAACATCAACTATTCAGGCGATGTCTGGCAATTTGGGGCCTTGGCTCAAAAATACCAAACTTTAGATAGCAAGTCGTTTCCTTACCAGCGCATACCGCAACTCACATTAAACGGAACTAAAGATTGGGATTGGGGAACAAGTCGCATACAAAATCAACTAACCAGATTTGAGTCAGACCCCAACTCAACACTTGCGGTAAAAGCGGGAACCCGCTTTAGCACTTATCCAAGCATCAGTATGCCAATAACAAGACCATATGGTTATGTCACCCCTAAAATTGGGGTCAATTATACTAGCTACAGCTTAGACACCATCGACCCTTTGTCATCATCTAACTACAACAAAACAGCTGATCGCACCCTACCAATTGTCAGCCTAGATAGTGGATTATTCTTTGAGCGTGACACTCGAATTGTTAGCAGAAATTACACTCAGACATTGGAACCAAGACTTTTCTATGTGTATATTCCCTACCAAGATCAAAAACGCCTTCCCGTATTTGATACAGGGGTTGCCGACTTGAATATGGGCACGATGTTTGCTGAAAACCAATATACAGGGGGCGACCGTATTAACAATGCGAATCAACTCAGCATGTCGTTTAGTTCGCGCATGATTGATGTAGATACTGGCGAACAAAGGCTAGCCGCGTCTATTGGTCAACGCTTTTACTTTACGGACCAAAAAGTCTGCATGCCCCGTAATTCAATCACCGACCCGTCTGATCCCGATCCTGGCAAATGTTCTAGCAAAGATCCTTTACGCACAGGAGCTAGCTCAGACATTGTGACAGCCGCCACCGCAAGATTAGTGAATAAATGGAATATTGATGCAGGATTGCAATACAACAATGATACTGGCGAAACCGTTAAAGGGAATATCGGTACACGATACAATCCTGAGCCCGGCAAAGTGCTCAACTTAAGCTATCGTTATACTCAAAACAATTTAGAGCAAATTAATTTATCCAGCCAATGGCCACTTGGCCGAGGCTACTATGGCCTAGCACGAGCAAACTACTCCATACGTGAAGGCTCAATGATTGAGGGACTTGCAGGGATTGAGTATGATGCGGGCTGTTGGCAATCTCGCTTTGTTGTCCAACGTGTGCAAACCGCAACAGCCGATGCAAACTTTGCAATGTTTTTCCAATTAGAACTTGGCGGAATGGCATCGATAGGCTCAAATCCGCTACAATTGATCAATCGCAACATTCCAGGCTACAAGAGCAGTGGCCTTCTCCCTGATAATTATCGACAACTATATAATGAGTAAAATGCAAAGCACATCTATGTTTAAATCTACTTTCAAACCGACCATCGTATTGCTTATTAGCCTATTTTTATTTAGTTCGGCGTTATTGGCGGATCAGTCCAAACAAGGCGAAATAGTCAAAATGGACCGCATTGTGGCGATTGTGGATCAAGTCGTGATTACCGAAAAAGAATTGGCTGACCGAATTAAAACTGTGACTACTCAACTAGAAAAGCAAGGTACAGAGCTTCCGCCTCCAGCCATTCTTGAAAAGCAAATTCTTGAGCGCATGATTACAGATAGACTGCAATTACAATTAGCGAGTCAAACAGGATTGCGCATTGATGACAACCAACTAGATAAAACCATAGAGCGTATTGCCGGCCAAAACAAAATGGATATCCCTACTTTCAAAAAAGCCCTGTTAGAAGATGGCATTCAATACAGAAAGTTTAGAGAAGATATCCGCAACGAAATCACCTTAGCTAGACTACGAGAGAGAGAGGTAGATAACCGCATCAATATAACCGAGTCTGAAATTGATAGTTTTATTGCGATGCAGTCCGCCTCCAATAGCACTGATGAATTTGAAATTTCTCATATCTTAATTCGCGCTGGCGAAGATACAGCGCCAGAAGATTTGAAAAAATTGCGCGTAAAAGCTGAAGATGCCCTTGCGCAACTCCAAACCGGCAAAGACTTTGCAAAGATTTCCGCTAGTTTTTCTGATGCGCCTAATGCACTTGAAGGCGGCAGCCTAGGTTGGAAAAGTGGCTCGCAAATTCCAGCTTTATTTCTTGAAGCCCTTAAGCCGCTAAAAGCGGGAGAGCTTAGCTCAATACTCCGCAGTCCAAATGGCTTTCATATTTTAAAGGTCACTAATCGCCGAGGGGGCTCATCTCCCCTTGTTGTTGGCCAGACCCATGTCCGCCACATCCTCATCAAGTTTAGTGAAGTTGTCTCTGAAAAAGATGCGCTGACAAGAATTGTAAGCATCAAGGAACGTCTAGACAACGGAGAAAAGTTTGAGGATTTAGCCCGTCAATATTCAGATGATGGTTCAGCAAAAAGTGGCGGCGACTTATCTTGGGTGAATCCAGGCGATACCGTCCCAGAGTTTGAAAAAACCATGAACGTATTAGCTCTGGGGGAAATCAGCAACATTATTAAAACACAATTTGGATTGCACGTTATCCAGGTGCTCGAAAGACGAAATCAAGACATGACCAAAGAAGCTGCTCGCATAAAAGCTAGACAAGAGATTCGTGCCAGAAAATCTGATGAAGCTTTTCAAGATTGGGTGCGTGAACTTCGTGACCGCGCCTTTGTTGAGCTTAGACTTGAAGATAAGTACTAAGCTTTAGTCCTGCCGTGGCAAACACTTTACCTCGCATTGTCATTACCGCTGGAGAACCGGCGGGCATAGGCTTAGACTTATGCGCGATGCTTGCACATCAAGCGCTTGCGGCGTGCATTGTGGTGATTGCCGACCAAGAGGCTTTGCAAGCTCGGGCAAAAGCACTCAATATCAATCTAAACATTCAAAACTATCAGTCAGAGCAAGAACAGTCTTTGCATACTGGCAGCGGCAACATGACTGTTTTGCATCAAGCCACCGTCCAGCCTGTTGGCGCAGGCAAGCTAGACAAAGCCAACAGCCCCTATGTCTTAACACTATTGTCTGCCGCGCTCAAAGGCTGCCAAGACAATACATTTGATGCGATGGTCACCGCCCCCGTTCACAAAGGCATTATTAATGAAGCGGGCATCAATTTTACTGGTCATACTGAATTTTTGGCAGAGCAAACCAACACCGAACAAGTAGTGATGATGCTTGCAGGTGGCGGGATGCGCGTTGCCCTTGCAACAACCCATTTACCACTCACAAAAATAAGCGGCGCAATTACTGTAGAGAACCTTACATCAACGATCCGCGTTTTACATGCTGATCTCATAGGAAAATTTGGCATCAAAAACCCGCGCATTATGGTCGCTGGACTCAACCCCCATGCAGGTGAAGGCGGTTATTTGGGCGACGAGGAAATTAAAACCATTACGCCCGTGTTGGAAAATTTACGTGTAGAAGGCATGAATCTTATTGGCCCTCTTCCTGCTGACACCATGTTTTCGCAAAAAAACATCGCACAAGCTGATGCCTTTTTAGCGATGTATCACGACCAAGGTTTAGCTGTGCTCAAACATGCCAGCTTTGGCGAAGGCGTGAATGTCACGCTAGGCTTGCCGATTATCCGCACCTCCGTTGACCATGGCACCGCTTTAGATTTAGCGGGCAAAGGCAATATTAAAATTGGCAGTTTGCTCTCCGCCATCAGGCTGGCAATTGAATTAGCGCGCACCAAACAAAACACAAAAGTCTCATGAAACATATTGCAAAAAAGCGCTTCGGCCAAAATTTTCTAACCGACCAAGGCGTTATTTATAGTTTGGTTGAAGCAATCTCGCCAAAAGTCAATGACTTAATGGTAGAAATCGGCCCTGGCTTGGGCGCGCTGACGCAGCCGCTACTCAAAAAACTCAATCATCTAAACGTGGTTGAAATCGACCGCGACATTATTAGCTGGATGGAAAACTTTTACCCAAAAGACAAGCTCTCCATTCATAATGCTGACGCCCTGAAATTTAACTTTGCCGAACTTGCAAAGCTCAGCCCTGAGAGCAAAATTCGTGTCACGGGCAACTTGCCCTACAACATTTCCACGCCGATTTTGTTTCATTTATTAAGTAATATCGACAGCATTATTGATATGCACTTTATGCTTCAAAAAGAAGTAGTTGAGCGTATGGTGGCAGCCCCATCAACGTCAGAATACGGCAGGCTTTCGGTCATGTTGCAGTATCGCTTAAAGATGGAATACCTTATTACCGTGCCGCCTGAGGCTTTTGACCCAGCACCTAAAGTGGAGTCGGCTTTCGTCAGATGCTTGCCGCACAAGGCACTGCCTTACCCAGCTAAAAACGAAGCGCTTTTTGCAAAAATTGTGACAGCCGCCTTTGGTCAACGTCGCAAAACTTTGCGCAACACTCTAAAAGAGTATTTAGATGATGCCGGCTTTACAGCCGTTGGCATTGACTCAGGACTCCGCGCTGAAAATTTATCCGTCGAACAATTTGTCTCGATTGCTAACTTTTTAGCCTGATATAATTTCATCCATTCAAGCAAACCACACTTTCAGGAGATCAACATGCGTGTAATTCTACTAGGCGCACCTGGCGCAGGCAAAGGCACCCAAGCCACTTTCATCAAAGAAAAATTCAATATCCCACAAATCTCAACGGGTGATATGTTGCGCGCGGCAGTTAAAGCCGGCACACAATTGGGCTTGGAAGCTAAAAGCTATATGGATAGCGGTGGCTTGGTGCCCGATGCAGTAATTATTGGCTTGGTGTCTGAGCGCATTAAAGAAGCTGATTGCGCGAATGGCTTTTTATTTGATGGCTTTCCACGCACCATCCCTCAAGCTGAGGCAATGAAAGCTGCTGGTGTTGATATTGATTACGTGGTTGAAATCGACGTGCCTGATGAAGCAATCGTAGAGCGCATGAGCGGTCGCCGTTCACATCCAGCAAGCGGCCGTTCTTACCACATCAAATTCAACCCACCAAAAGTGGCTGGCAAAGATGATGTCACTGGTGAAGATTTGGTACAACGTGAAGACGACCATGAAGCAACCGTATTAAAGCGTCTTGAGGTTTATCATAGCCAAACCAAACCTTTGGTTGATTACTATGTAAGCTGGGCGAAAAGCGGAGCAACTGGTGCACCTCAAAATGTATTCGTGCCAGGTATTGGCGAGATGAACGCGATTCGTGACCAAATTTTTTCTGCACTAAAATAATGACTATCTTTAGTTAACCAAGTGAATTTATCTAAAAAAGCAGAGTAGTTTTTGACAAGGGCTCGCCAAACCCATAAAATGGCGGGCTTGCTTAAAAGCAGGTTAAATAGATGGTGATGTAGCTCAGCTGGTTAGAGCGATGGATTCATAATCCATAGGTCGAGGGTTCAAGTCCCCCCATCACCACCAAACAGCTAAGCCCAATGCCTTGAGCATCTGGGCTTTTTTGTTGCACAAAAACAACAAACCGCCACTGCTTGTGTTGCATTTGATATACATCAAAGCCCAATCTCATTTGCCCCCTTAAAATCCACTCATCGAATTTAGATGTCATTATTTTTTAACGGGGACGAAATAATGCAAAAAACATTATTAGCTTTAGCAGTAGCTGCAGCATTAGTGCCTTCTTTAGCAATGGCTGAAGCTGGCGACTTCGTTGTACGCGTTCGTGCAACACATATTGCACCAGATGAAAGCAGCTCTTTAGGTGCCACCACTCAGGCAAACACTGGTTTAGCAGGCGCTCTTTATGGCAACACGACATCAGAATTACGCGTTGACAGCAATACCATTCCTGAAATCGACTTCTCTTACTACATCACCAAAAACATTGCTGCTGAGTTGATTTTAGCATTAGGCACACGTCATGATGTAACTATTACTGGCGCTGCCGCGGGATCTACTGCTGCAAACAACCCAAATTTAGGAAGCATCAACTTATTGCCACCGACGCTATCTTTGCAATGGCACTTTAATCCAGACCAAACATTCGATCCTTATGTAGGAGTAGGCCTGAGTTATGTTAGAGCAATGGACAACAACTTGAATCTTGCTGGCGCAGTTCCAATCAAAGTAAGCAGAAACAACTGGGGACCTGCCATTCAAGCTGGCTTCGACTACAACTTGGAAAATAAATGGTTAGTTAACTTTGATGTTAAGAAAATTTGGTTCGACACAAAAGTTGAAGGTAGTGCAGACGGCGGCGTAACTTATGCAAAAATCGACCAACTAGATGTTGACCCATGGGTTGTTTCAGTTGGTTTCGGTAAGAAATTCTAATTTAGCAGCACAAGTAAATCACCCTTGAATTAAAACTTTCATCGTATTAGCTCCCACCTCGCCCCTGTTGTCACCAGCAGGGGCTTTTTTTGGCGTGCGAGTTATAACATTCAGCATTAAAGCCAAGCCTTTAGCAAATCTAGGCTCGGCTTTTTCATATCTACTTATCTAAATAATCTTCGAGAATATCGCTCTGTTTTGATCTGTTTGTAAATGGCGATCAAAGAGCATGGCAATGCCCCTGACGAAAAACCAACCTCGGCTTGTCACTTTTATGCTTGCATCATCTACGATCACCAAACCTTCTTTTTTTTAAGGCTTTTAAGCTAACAAGTTCGGCCGCAAAGTATTGCTTAAAGTCGATCATGTAGGCGAGCTCAACCGCCTCAAACTGCAACTCGCCTTGGCACATAAGCGCCATAATCACCGCACGGCGTACCAAGTCATCACTGGTCAAAGCCAAGCCACGAACCACTGGCAGCTTACCTTGGTTAATATGGTCGTAATACTCATCAAGCGTTTTAGCATTTTGACTATAAGTACTACCAACTCGGCCAATAGACGAAACGCCAAGCGCGATTAAATCGCAGTCTGGTTGCGTGCTGTAGCCTTGAAAATTGCGGTGCAAACGACCTTGACGCTTAGCAATCGCCAACGGATCTGTAGGCAAAGCAAAATGGTCCATACCAACATACACATAGCCCGCACTTAAGAATGTTGAAATGGCAATTGAAAGCATCTCGATCTTATCTGCAGCGGCAGGCAAATCTTCCGCATGAATTTTGCGTTGAGGCTTAAAACGTTGTGGCAAATGCGCATAAGCATAAAGTGCAATACGCTCAGGCCTTAATGTTGCTACTTGCTTCAAGGTGCGGGCAAATGAAGTTGGTGTTTGTTTGGGTAAGCCATAAATCAAATCAACATTCACGGAATCAAAACCCAAACTTCTAGCTGCACCCACTAAATCACAAACCTGTTCTGCGGGCTGAATTCGGTGCACGGCTTTTTGCACTTCAGCATCAAAATCTTGCACACCAAAACTTAAGCGGTTAAATCCTAAGTCCGCCAAATGTGCCAACCGTTTGGCGTCCACAGTTCGTGGATCAATCTCAATCGAATACTCACCATGCGGCGCAAGCACAAAGTTGCGCTTAATCATATCCATAAGTTGTTTGAGCTCTTCATCATTAAAGAAAGTTGGCGACCCACCCCCCAAATGAAGTTGGCTGATGGTTTGGCCTTTGCCCAAGTGCTCAATATGCAAATCCATCTCGCGGCGCAAGTATTCTAAATATTCTGTGCCACGCTCATGGCGCTTGGTGATGATTTTATTACATGCACAATAAAAACAAAGCGACTCACAAAACGGAACGTGTACATAAATGGACAAAGGCAATGCCATGCCGCCAACGCGTCGTTTGTCTAAAGCTTGTTGATAATCTTGAACGCCAAAAGCGTCCACAAAACGATCCGCAGTTGGATAAGAGGTATATCGCGGGCCAGCCACGTCATACTTTTCCAACATCTCAAGCGTAATTAATTTTAAAGCATCGGTTTCGCTTTGTATTGTTTTTTGCTTTGCGGGCTCCGCAATTGGACTAACAGCCATCACTTGCTTCCTAAGTTTTACAATTTTTTACTTATTGCCACTGTGACAGCTTAGCCTTCAAAAGTCCTTGATATAAATCAAACGATTAGCAAGCCTAAATACGCAAGGAAATTCTCAAAATACGCCTTAAAATCATAAAATTAACATTTCCAAAATCTACCCGCAAAAGCCTTATCAGGGTATGCTTATGTGCTAAACAATCCGCATGAAAAGATATGATCGATAACACTTTCAAAGTCGCCTGTTCAAACTGCAATCTTCGTGAGCTTTGTATGCCTACAGGCCTTGAAGTGAGTGAAATGAAAAAGCTCGATGAAATGATCGAAAAACGTTGGCAAGTAAAACAAGGGCAGATGCTTTATGCCAATGCGGATCCGTTCACTTCGCTTTATGCTATTCGAACTGGCTTTTTTAAAACCTGCGTTGTTAATGAAGATGGTCGCGAACAGGTGACTGGCTTTCAGATGGCAGGCGAAATTATTGGTCTAGATGGTATCGTAAGTGACCAGCATAGCTGTAACGCTATTGCACTTGAAGATGCTGAAGTGTGCATCATGCCATTTGCAAGCGTTGAAGATCTTTCACGCGAAATTCCAGCATTGCAACGCCATGTTCATAGAATTATGAGTCGCGAAATCGTCCGTGAAAATGGCATGATGATGATGCTTGGTAATATGCGTGCAGAAGAGCGCTTGGCTGCTTTTTTACTCAACTTAGTTCAACGCTTGCATGCGCGTGGGTTTTCTCAATCCGAAATGGTTTTACGCATGACCCGTGAAGAGATTGGCAGTTACCTTGGGCTAAAACTAGAAACCATTAGCCGCACATTTTCTAAGCTCAGCGATGACGGCATCATTGAAGTAAAACAACGTTACGTCAAAATTTTAGCGCCTGATGCGCTGAAAAAACTTTCCAATCCACAAACCTGCCAAACCGATCTCTAAAAAATGGCTGACGACCAATTTCTTACCGTCGCAGACCATAACCGTGATGTTAGTGGCTTAACTTACATTTATCCCGTTGTATCTCGTCGCGCTGGCGGCGTTTCAATCGGCATCAATCTCAATATCAATAATGCTTGTAATTGGCGCTGCCTTTATTGCCAAGTACCTAATCTGACACGTGGGGCTCCTCCACCCATTAATCTTGAGTTGCTCGAAAAAGAATTGCGTGATTTTCTAAAGTCCATTGTGCATGGTGACTTTATGCAGCGCTATGTCGCAGAAGGCGACCGCAAGCTTCAAGACATTGCATTCTCAGGCAATGGTGAACCCACTAGCGCTAAAGAGTTTCCTGAAGTGCTTAACATTGTTGAAAAGCTGTTGAATGAATTTGATTTATTGAATCCAGCAAACGCGCATCCTATTAAAGTTCGCCTGATTACCAATGGCAGCTTGATGGATAAATCTCTCGTTTTAGAAAGTATGAAGCATTTAGCTCGCATCAATGGTGAAGTATGGTTTAAAGCGGATGCTGGCACCTCTGAAGGTGCTGCAAAAATCAATGATGTGAACATCAATATACCAAGCGTGATTAATCGCATCAAAGCATGCGCTGAAGCTTGTCCAACTTTTGTGCAGACTTGCATGGTGGCGATTGATGACATTGCCCCAATAGAAGAGGATATTGCTGCTTATATTGCTTTATTGAGTGAAGTTAAAGAGACCATTCAAGGTGTGCATCTATATGGCCTTGCAAGACCATCCATGCAAGCTGAAGCGCCTCGCTTAAGTCGCCTTTCGCCAGAATGGCTTGAGAGTGTGGCGGAGAAGATTAGATTGATTGGCTTAAAAGCTTACGTCAGCCCATAAGCAACCAAGCCCATTTTGCAGGCAATAAAAAAGGCACAGATGAACTCTGTGCCTTTTTCAATCTAAAACAAGAAGCTAAAAGCTTAAATTTCGTACTGCGGACGACCTGCTTCAGGCCAATCCAAGTGGTAGAACTGTCCACGCGGTTGATCAACACGCTCATAAGTATGCGCACCGAAGTAATCGCGCTGTGCTTGCAACAAGTTGGCTGGAAGCACTGCACTGCGGTAGCCGTCATAGTATGAAAGCGCTGCGCAGAAACCTTGTGCAGGAATACCGTTCGTCACTGCTAAGGCAATCACTTTACGCCAGCCAGCTTGACCTTCATTCATCGCTTGAGTGAAATAGGGATCTAACATCAAGTTTTTCAAGCGTGAATCAAGTGCATAAGCATCCGTGATTTTTTGCAAGAAACGTGCGCGGATGATACAACCACCGCGCCAGATTTGAGCGATTTCACCGAAGTTCAATTTCCAGTTGTAAGCCACTTGTGCTTTATCAATCAATTGGAAGCCTTGTGCGTAAGCACAGATTTTTGAGCAATATAAAGCGTTTTTAATCGCTTCGATAATCTCTTTCTTATCCACTTCAGTTTTAATCACTGGACCTTTAAGAATCTTGCTTGCTTCAACACGTTCTTCTTTCAAGCTTGAAAGCGCACGCGCGTAAACTGCTGCTGCAATCGCATTGGCTGGCGCGCCTAATTCAAGTGCATTGGCCGCTGTCCATTGGCCTGTGCCTTTTTGACCCGCAGCGTCCATCACCATATCAACTAAGAAACCCTTACCCATTGGGTCTTTTTGTTGAAGAATGTCGCCAGTGATTTCAATTAAGAAGCTAGATAGCTCGCCCTTGTTCCAATCTTCAAAAATCTTACCGATTTCGCCAGCAGTCATGCCGAGCAAGTTTTTCATCAACCAATAAGCTTCGCAAATCAATTGCATATCGATATATTCAATACCGTTGTGCACCATCTTCACGTAGTGACCAGCGCCGTCTGGGCCGATATATTCAGCACAAGAGAAACCGCCTTCAACTGGCTTACCTGGTGAACCGCCTTCTAAAGGCACACCCGTTTTTGGATCAACTTTAGCTGCAATATCCCGCCAGATTGGCTCTAAGCTCGCCCATGCTTTACGTGTACCAGAAGGCATTAAGCTAGGTCCGAAACGCGCACCAGTTTCACCACCAGAAACGCCAGAGCCGATAAAGTCGATGCCCTTCGCAGCTAATTCTTTTTCACGACGAATCGTGTCTGTCCATAAAGCATTACCGCCATCAATAATGATGTCGCCTTGCTCTAAGAATGGAAGAAGTGCATTAATCGTCACGTCAGTAGCGCTACCCGCTTTTACCAATAGAACAATCTTACGTGGACGCTTGATGCTCAACACGAAAGAAGCTAAATCCGCATGACCCACCACATTTGCATGTGAAGGTTCATTCTTCTTACATTCTTCAATAAAGTTCACCATTTTTTTAGGGTCGCGGTTGTATACCGCAATGGTGTAGCCGTGGTCGGCAATATTGAGGGCAAGATTTTGCCCCATCACAGCAAGGCCAACGAGGCCAATATCAGCATTTTTGGTGGTCATTTTCTTCTCTTTTGGAGTTGTTTAATGGATGTGATTTGGTGCTCGACCAAACCGACAGAGGCGAAATTATAAATCGGATTTGATAAGAAAGCCCGCTCAAAATCAGAATTTATACAAAATCAACAAATCAAGCACTATTTAACGCTTTTATGATGCTTGGCAAATGGCAAGATTTTGGCCATGTAGGTAAACGAATGGAAGATGGCTTTAAGCCTCTTGATAACCGAGTACTTTGTTTCGCGCGAAAGTGTGGCTGGCGTTAGCGTAAGTCGTCGTCGAAGGTGCGAATCATCAGTTACGCCCTTTGCTGATGACAGCAAGCATCGCGGCCTTTGGCTTAGTTCCGTTATTATTCTAAATAGGCCTCGGCTCTGAAGTTCTCCGCCCTTTGGCGATTGTTGTGATTGGTGGTTTGGTGAGCGCAACACTGCTCACACTGATTTTATTACCTATGCTTTATTTGCGCTTTGGACAAAGCAAAAGTAAAGATTAAGTTGGGATGGCATATTTTTCGGCATGCCTCCCAATTCATTCGAGCTAATTTCAGTATAATGAATTTCCATTTGTCATGAAGTCGCTATGAACAATATCAAACTCAGCAGTTTTATTGCCATTTTTGCACTTATCAGCTTGGTGTTAATTTTGCATATGGCGCCTACCTTGCTTATCGGCATGCTGATTTACTTGCTCACCAAAAGGTTGGGTGACAAGCTCAGCCTATCGATGCCAGAAAAGCTAGCGCGCATCTTAGCTGCCGCCCTGATTACCACGGTTCTTATTGGTGCCTTTGTCAGCGCAGTGATGTTTTTATCTAACACTTTAAGCAACGAGCAAAACTTAGCTGGATTAGCCGCCAAGCTTGGTGAGAGTGTTAACGATATTAAAAATTACTTACCGCCAACATTACTAAGCTATTTACCTGAGAGCATGCTTTCGCTTAATGGCTCTGTGGGTGATTTAATTAAAGAGCACACCCGCGAACTTGGGGTAGCAGGAAAAGAAAGTTTGCACACCTTCGCCCATATTCTAATCGCGGTTGTTGTGGCGCTAATGCTTTCAATGAGTTCATTTGCAGCGCTTGCCAAATCTCAACCTTTTGCCAAGGCTATGCGCGAACGTATCCAGTTACTTGGCAAAGCTTTTGAAAATATCGTCTTTGCGCAAATCAAAATTTCAGCAATTAACACTTTACTCACTGGGATTTTCTTACTCATTGTTTTGCCATATTTTGGCGTGAACTTGCCCTACAACAAAACTTTGGTCATTGTCACATTCTTTGCTGGCTTGCTCCCTGTTATTGGCAACCTCATTTCCAACACCATCATCACCGTTATCAGCATAGGTGTGTCATTAAAAGTGGCGATTGCGGCGTTGGTTTTTTTAGTGGGAATACATAAGCTTGAGTATTTTATAAATGCAAAAATAATAGGCATTAAAATTAATGCGGCCGCTTGGGAGCTTTTGCTTGCGCTTCTGGTGATGGAGTCATTATTTGGAATCACGGGTTTGTTAATCGCTCCCATCCTTTACGCATACATCAAATCTGAGCTATTACTAGCCAAGTTGATTTAGGGATTTTGCAAATGGAACTACGCGCACAGGCACTCCATTGCCTTGCTCAAACTGATTTCTTAGATAAAACCCAAGCCGTAGCAGAGTTAGCCTCTGCTTGGGCATCTGGTAGCTGCGACATAGATACAAACATCGTATTTAATGCGCCAGACAATATTCCTGGTTTGCCAAACAAACCTGATTTAGTCAACCCCAAAGATGTCGCGCGCCGCAACATGCGTACCACTGAAGGCCGTGCGGTCATGATTCACGCCCTTGCCCATATTGAGTTTAATGCGATTAATTTAGCTTTAGATGCCATTTGGCGCTTTGCGGAGATGCCTCAAGACTATTACGCTGACTGGCTAAAAGTTGCGGTTGAAGAGGCATACCATTTCACTTTGCTTAACGAGCATCTCATCAAGCTAGGCTATATTTATGGCGACTTTGCTGCGCACAATAGCTTATGGGAAATGGCGACCCGAACCACGGATGACATCTTAGCGCGCATCGCTTTAGTGCCTCGCACAATGGAAGCGCGCGGGCTAGACGCTTCACCAGCTTTACGTTCAAAGGTGGCGCAAGTGGGTGATATGGAGGCTGCGGTAATTTTAGATATCATTCTGCGTGATGAAATTGGCCACGTTGCCATTGGTAATCGTTGGTTTAATTGGCTGTGTAAAGCGCGCGGTCTAGAGCCCATTAGCGCTTATGCTGATCTAGCAAAAAAATATGAAGCACCATCCCCGCGCAAGCCTTTTAATCATCAAGCAAGGCTAGCGGCTGGCTTTACCGAACAAGAGCTTGCTTGGCTAGAGAATGCATAAAAAACTCACCAGTACATTAGCACTGCATGATTTTCCCAATAGCTACCAAGTGGCTCGTAGTTTAAACCGTCAAATTCATTTTCATTTAGGCCCCACCAACTCAGGTAAAACCTACCAAGCCCTCCTCAAACTGCAAGCCGCTGAATCGGGCGTTTACCTCGCACCACTACGCTTGTTAGCGATGGAAATTCGCGACCGATTGATGGAAGCCGGCGTGCCTTGTAACTTGATTACTGGTGAAGAGCGGCAACTGATTCCAGGGGCAAAACATACTGCTTGCACGGTCGAAATGATGAATGCCAATCAATCTGTGGATGTGGCGATTATTGATGAAATTCAAATGCTACAAGATGAAGCCCGAGGCTATGCTTGGACAGCCGCATTAATAGGCGCACCAGCAAAAGAGGTGTTTGTATGTGGCGCAAATAGCGTCACTGAGCCGTGTGTTAGAGCCATTGAAGGACTAGGCGAACAATATGACATAACGTATTTGGAACGAAAAGCGCCTTTAGTACTTGAGCAGGAAAGCCTAAGCGGCAAAAATTACAAACGCGCCAATCTCAAAGGCAAGTTACAAAAAGGCGATGCAGTGATTGCCTTTACACGTAAGGATGTACTCACATTAAGCGCAAGATTTCGCCAATGGGGTCATGGTGTGGCATCAATTTATGGCGCATTATCCCCCGAAGTAAGGCGTACTGAATCCAAGCGCTTTTGTGAGGGTAATGCTGATATTTTGGTGGCAACAGATGCCATCGGAATGGGACTTAATTTGCCGATTCGTCGTGTGATTTTTTCTAGCATAGCTAAATTTGATGGGGTGGCTAGCCGCCCGATTAATGCCACTGAGGTAAGACAAATTGCAGGACGTGCTGGTCGATTTGGCATTTATGAAACAGGCTATGTGAGCGCGTTTGAGAATGATGAGCTAATCCATCTTGAAAACATGCTCACTACTTCTGATCTAGCTGACTTAGAAAAGCTACCCATCTCACCAAGCTTTTCACAGCTATCTGAAATCGCAGGCACACTGCATACCCATAAAATCAGCGAGGCCCTAGCTTACTTCGCTGAACGCATCAGCATCAATAGTGACTTATTTGAAATTGCGTCCTTACAAACACAATCCCAGCTCGCTTTTTTAGTCGATGAATATGCGCCTAAATTGAACTTAAAAGACAAGTTTATTTTTACCTGCGCACCGATTAGCTGGGATAAGCCACGCGAGCGTGATTACTATTTGAGCTGTTTAGATTGTGTAGCGAATAACCAAACGAAAACGCTACCAGATGATATTGCTTGGCTAAATTCAACCAGCCCAAAACACTTAGAAGAAGCCGAAGAGTTGAGCAAAGATATAAGCCTTTACGCGTGGTTGGCGCATAAGTTTCCTCAGCATTTTTATCAATTAAATAAGTTGCCAGCTTTGAGAAACAAGGTAAGTCGATATATTGAAGCGGCTTTATTGGTTCAAGCAGGATACAAAGATACATCAAAAGAACTAATGTATCAGTTAGGGCAGACTTAGTATTTTCTGAATTGCCCGACCACTACACCAAAAATTTCCAAATGGCCTTGAGGGCGAATAGTTGGGAAGGCTCTATTGGCAGGATAAAGCACGAACTCTTTACCTTCGCGGCCTAAGGTTTTAAGGGTGTATTCATTGTCGACAATCGCCACTACAATATCGCCGATGTTAGCAGTTTGCTTTTTCTCAATTATCACAACGTCATCTTGAAAGATGCCTGCGTCTATCATCGAGTCTCCTTTAACGGTAATTAACACCGTGTCGGATGGACGCTCAATCAAGTAATCATCAATACTCAAGCTATCACTTCTGTCGCTTAATGCAGCAGATGCAAAGCCTGCTTGCACAGTGCTTTCAGCAAGCACACGCTCAAAGAAACGTCGGCCCGGCTTAAGTCTGCCATCTGGCGCGGATTCAATGAAGTTCAAAAGTTTTAAGCGAGCAACTAGCGCAGTCACGGCATTTTTAGACTTAAAGCCTAATAGTTGCGCAATGGCAGCGTAAGACGGCAAAATCTTTTGATCTGCATAATAGTCTTGAAGCTTGCCTAAGTAGTCGATGTCATTTGCCATAGACTTTAGAATACTGTACGAACGTACATGCGTCAAGCATTTCATTTACACAATTAAAAAGGGGCGAAGATATTCGCCCCTTTTGACTAGCAAACCAGCATCAGCTAAATAACGCCCAAGCCTTTTGTAGCGTGCTCCAAACACCATAAGTAATTGGAATTAGCACAGCAATCCATGCAATCACGGCAGTGACTGAGCCGCCACTTGCTCGTTCACCGCCTGCTTTAGAAGCTGGCGTCACCTGCTCATGTGCTAATTTCTTTTCCGCAGCTAATTCAGCATCTGTCATAAAGTATTTATCAGCCACTGGGCGCACCAACAAGTTTGCCACAAAGCCAATCACCAACATACCCGCTAACACATAGAAAATAGGTGAGTAGATTTGGTCAAACGGCACTTTAGCTTCAACTCGCATATCGTGCATGTAATTCACAATCACTGGGCCTAAAATGCCAGCTGTTGACCATGCGGTGAGTAATCTACCGTGAATCGCACCCACAAACTGCGTGCCGAACATATCCGCAAGATATGCTGGTACGGTTGCAAAACCGCCACCGTACATGGAAACAATGACACACAAAGCCGCACCAAAGATTGCCAATGACTTAATATCCGCACCATAGCTTGCTAATACGTAAAGCAAGGCACCCAACACAAAAAAGATGAAGTAGGTTTGTTTGCGGCCTAATTTATCTGAAGAGCTTGCCCATGCGATACGACCAAAAATGTTAAAAAGTGAGATTAAACCTACAAAACCTGCGGCAATTGCAGCCGCTGCAGCGGTTAATGCGTCATCCGCTTTAATGTCCGCAAACCCAATATCAGGCTGATGAATTAAAATGCCGCCAAAAGTTTCCTGTAACATAGGCGCAGCCGCTCCAATAATGCCGATACTAGCTGAAACGTTCATACAAAGGACTAGCCACAACAACCAAAACTGCGGTGTTTTATGCGCATTGTTAAGATGCACATGACGTGTCGCAATCATGCCATTGTTGGCTTTTGTTGCTGGCGGTGTCCAACCTGCTGGCTGCCAACCTGTTGGCGGCACACGGTATCCTAATGAGCCGCACAGCATGAAAATCGCGTAAGCCATAGCTAATACGACGAATGTTTGCCAAACGCCTACTTCAGTTGGCGTTGCAAAGTAACTCATCAACTTAGTTGCGATGGGTGAGCCCACTAAAGCCCCGCCACCGAAGCCCATAATCGCCAGGCCTGTCGCCATACCACGTCGATCTGGAAACCACTTAATCAAGGTAGAAACAGGTGAAATATAACCTAAGCCAAGCCCCACGCCGCCAATCACGCCTGAGCCTAACCACATCATCCAAAGTTGATGGGTATAAACACCAAGTGCTGAAATCAGCAAACCGCCTGCCCAACATAAAGTAGCTACAGAGCCAGCTTTGCGTGGACCTGATCGCTCCAGCCAACCACCCCATAGTGCTGCAGAACAGCCGAGCAATACAAAAAATAATGTGTACATCCAGCCCAAATCAAATTGAGTCCAATTACAGTCAGTCGCAAATAGAGCACGACCTGTGCCACTTAACTTTTCCGCAAACGAGGTCGCGCCTGCTGCACAGGCTTCCAAAGGCTTACCATCAGCACCCATCAATGCATTACCTAATGGCTTCCAAAATACTGAGAACCCATAAGCCATGCCGATGCATAAATGCACAGCTAAAGCAGCGGGTGGAATCAACCAACGATTGTAAGAAGAGGGCGCAATGATGCGCTCTTTTGAAAAGAAACTTGCCATATGATTACCTCTCGTTATTAGTTTTACTCAATTTTTATAAGTGAATTTGAGCTGAAGCTTTTTCGCTTCTTGAACAAGACTATATATGCAAGTTTAAAGTTTTACCACACCTTGATAGTGTCTACACTATTAACGATCGGCAATAGAGAATTAGTTAGAAGTATATCGGAGATGCGAAACCAAGTGATTTCAAGAAGGATGACGCTTGAAACAACTATAAGGCGTTTTTACGATTATTAGGAACTCTGCTCTTACTTTTTGGTTTAGCGCTATCCACTTCAGGTGAGTTGGCTTTTACAGTCTCAATTCGCTGTCGCTCAGCAATTTTCGCTTGCAAAGCTTCTAACTCATCCAACGTAATCAGGCGGTCACCATTTAAGTCTACAGCGCCAAAATGACGGGTCAACTGAGGCATCGTATCGTAAGCCTCTTCGAGAGAAATCGTACCGTCGTTATCTCTATCGGTTTGTGAGAAGCGCTCTTGTAAACGCTGATGCATCACTCGTCGACGCTCTTCAATTTGGACATGCGCTGGATCAACGGTTCGTGAATACTCATCTAATGAGCGTCTCAAGCGAATGTTGTCGTCAATATTGACCCCAACTGGATCATTCGAGGATTTTGAGTTTGAAATATCTGCCTGTGATGACTTAGAAGCATCATCATTAGCCGCTTGATTATCACGAGGTGCCGCCATCATGACTTCAGCACTTGAAAAAAAAGCCAAACCAAAGGCAAGACGTGACATTAAAATTATGCGTTTTAGTTTGGCAAACACTAACCCGCTGAATTGCAAGGTCTTTAAGCAAGCATTGAAGTTTTGTTTAATTAACATGCATCCTTAACCGTATCAACAATAACAACGAGGTTATGACCTAATTGATGATTGCTAGTTCAAAGTAACTTGGAAAATCATCATGCTATACGAATGTAAATCTAATATTTCACAAAAAAGCTTTTTGTAAAAAAATGTAACACATTAAATATATAAAATAGCGGCAAGCAAACCGTATAATACGCATAGAATAAATCAGCAGGCCAACGGAGCGAATCTTAAATGAGCACATCACCACAACAAGCTAACATCAAAAAAATCTTGATGGTCGACGATGACGTACGGATGCGTGAATTATTGCAGCGCTACCTTACAGAACAGGGCTTTAATATTAGAACTGTAGCAGATTCTACGGAAATGGATAGCGTGCTTTCTAAAGAGCATATCGACCTATTGGTTCTCGATCTGATGTTGCCAGGCGAGGATGGATTAGCTATTT
>Ga0209135_1000006_pt1 | contig 75878 bp, 74 predicted proteins | sample LauGreSBDMM110SD_4_FD_187570 | JGI IMG/M metagenome (GOLD analysis project Ga0209135, IMG submission 187570) | Freshwater lake microbial communities from Lake Michigan, USA - Su13.BD.MM110.SD (SPAdes) (version 3) | ecosystem: Environmental > Aquatic > Freshwater > Lake | place: Lake Michigan... | reverse complement strand
CGGCGACGACCCCGGGTACGTGGCCTGCTTGAACCGCCTGTTCAAGCAAGTTATCCGCTGTTGGTTTTAGCTTTGAAATATCGATTGGGCAGATCATGGAGGACGACGCCAAGTATCAAGGTAATTAGAATCTTAACCCTTACCGTCCTGGGCCATCAGGGGCACGGCAGCATACATCACAAGCCAAGTAGCTTTTTCACTTAAGCGCAGTCATCTTAGCAAGGTCACCCACGAGGCACTCGCTTGACTGCTTGGTGCGATATTTGGGGGCGGGGTGTGAGCCCAGCGCTCGGTGCTTAAGCAGAAAGTTCTTCTCAAACGACAAGTAGCGGTCAACAGGGCGTATAAAATCATCAGATGAGACACTCCACCCGACGTTCAACTGAATTTAAGCACGACCCCGATCAGCCAGTTGCTAGACGCCAGGTAGGCGACTGGTATGTGATTCGAGATTTACTGCCCTACCTACTGGCTTATCGCTACCGAGTCCTATTAGCGATCGCCTGTTTGCTCGCGGCAAAGTTTGCCAATTTGGGTATCCCCATTTTGCTTAAAACGCTCATCGACGATCTGGATGCGCACAAAAGTGTTTCGTCTGCGTTATTGGTGGTGCCACTTGGCTTGATCGTTGGTTACGGCTTATTGAGATTTTCGGCGTCTTTGTTTACTGAACTTCGCGAACTATTGTTCTCGAGAGTCACTCAACATGCGGTTAGACAAATTGCACTCGAGGTATTTCAGCATTTGCATGCGTTGTCTCTTCGGTTTCATTTGTCGCGTCAAACGGGTGGCGTCAGTCGTGACATCGAACGCGGCACGCGTGCGATTCAATCGCTTGTTTCGTACTCTTTGTATAGCATCGTTCCAACGCTGATTGAGTTTCTGTTGGTACTTGGTTATTTTGCCTATCAATACAACATTTGGTTTGCCGCGATCACGCTGGGCGCCTTGATTATTTATATTGCTTTTACGATCGTCGTGACCGAATGGCGCACACATTTGCGTCGCACTATGAACGATATGGATTCGCGGGCCAATCAAAAGGCGATCGATTCTTTATTGAACTTTGAAACCGTTAAGTATTTTGGTAACGAGTCGTTCGAGGCCAGACGCTATGACGAAAATCTGGTGCGTTATCAGGCCGCAGCGATTAAATCGCAAAAATCCTTGTCGTTGCTCAATGTGGGTCAGCAGCTCATCATCGGCGTGGGCTTAGTACTTATTTTATGGCGCTCAACCGTTGGCGTGGCGAACGGCTCGATGACGCTCGGCGACCTCGTCTTGGTTAACACCTTGATGATCCAGCTTTACATACCCTTGAATTTTCTAGGCGTTATTTATCGCGAGATCAAACAGTCGCTCACTGACCTCGATCGAATGTTCACCCTACTGATGGCCGATCGCGAAATTGCGGATGATCTGGGTGCGCCTGCGCTTGTGATTGCTGATCAAACGCAGGGGCCTGAGGTGCGTTTTGAGCGGGTACGTTTTCACTACGAGTCAAATCGCACTATTTTGCATGATTTGAGTTTCACAATTCCGGCCGGGACGATAACCGCGGTGGTAGGGCGCAGCGGGGCTGGCAAAAGTACCCTGGCTCGTTTGTTGTTTCGTTTTTACGACGTACAGTCGGGCGCGATTTTGATCGATGGGCAAGATGTCAAACATGTTCAGCAAGCTAGCTTGCGTCAGTCGATTGGTATTGTTCCGCAAGATACGGTTTTGTTTAATGACACGATCGCTTACAACATTGCGTATGGGCGCCCTGGTGCCTCTGAGGCTGACATACAAAGCGCGGCGCGTGCGGCGCAGATGGATCAGTTTATTGTGCATCTGCCCGAGGGATACAACACGCAAGTCGGAGAGCGCGGTCTAAAATTATCAGGCGGTGAAAAACAGCGTGTAGCAATTGCGCGCACCTTGCTTAAAAAGCCGGCGATGCTGATTTTTGATGAAGCGACGTCTGCGTTAGACTCAAAAACCGAGCGCGCCTTACAAGAAGAATTGACGGGCTTGGCACGCAATCACACCACGCTGATCATTGCCCATCGGCTCTCGACGATTGTGCATGCCGATCAAATCTTAGTGATGGATCAAGGACAAATTGTCGAGCGAGGCAGCCATGTCGAGTTGATCGCCAAACAAGGCACTTATGCACAAATGTGGAACATGCAAAAGCGCCAAGACGACCAAGCTTGATCTCGTTGACATTTTGAATTGTAGAAATCTTGTTGTGCGATGCCGGTTGACGCAGTGACCGGCATCGGGTTTGAGTAGACGCGAGTTAGCGAATTTCAAAGCCCATTGAACGCAGGGTTTCCATGAGAGTGTGCCGTCCACCCATCGCTTCAGGGCCGCGCACTCGATTTAAGGTATGCAGATCCCAGGGCCCTAGCGGGGTCATTTTCTGCTCTGAATAAAAGGTATCCATCGTCTGGTTATAGGATTCGACGCCGGCTTTATAGGCCTGAGAGTCATAGGTGTCTTTATGCAAAATTGCTGACTGCGGCAAGCGCGGCTTGACGGCAGTTGTGAGCGAAGGTTCGGCATAACCGATACACATCCCGAAAGTCGCAAAGCTCATGGGCGGCAAATTGAGCTCTTTGGCCACGGCGGCGGGGTCATTGCGAATTGCGCCGATATAGACCATTCCTAGATTCATCGACTCGGCCGCCACGGCTGCGTTCTGAGATGCCAGAGCTGAGTCGATCGCACCGACTAAAAGCATCTCGAGGTAATTCAGGCTCTCGTGCGGTTTTTGTCTGTCATTGCCCAAAGCTTTGAGTCTCGCTAAGTCAGTGACCCAGACTAAAAAGAGCGGGCAGGTGCGGACAAATTCTTGGTTGTTGGCGATTTTGGCCAAACGATCTTTGCGAACGGGGTCGGTCACGGCAATGACGCTCCAGGTTTGCATGTTTGAGGACGTCGAGGCTGATTGTGCAGCTGCAACAAGAAGTTCGGCAGTATTGGCTGGCAAGGGCTGTGCCGTGTAGGCTCGCACTGAACGGTGTTGCAACATCGTTTCGATGGTGGGATTGAGCGCATCCAGAACGTTTAGGCTGTGACCGTAGCGTGAACGCAGCGAAGCTGAGAGTTCTTTAGATATTGTTGTCATGGTTTGTACGTAAGTCTCATGTAAAGACTGAAAAATATCATTCTATTTGAATCCACTCGTGTTAGATTGGATCAACAAGAAAAACTAGAATCGAGACAATGCTTTCAAAATCAGGGGTCGTTAGGCGCCTGACAACGTATTGCCTGCCTTGTTTTTCGTTGTTCGACAATAATTTTGCTCTTGGAGACCGCTCGATGATGCAGGTTCAATTGACAGTAAACGGCGCCGCCGTCACGCTGAATGCGCCAGAGAATACCTTGTTGGTGCAGGCGCTTCGCGAACATCTTAATCTGACCGGGACCCACGTGGGTTGCGATACTGCCCAGTGCGGTGCGTGCACCGTTATCATGGATGGCCAGGCGATTAAGTCATGCAATGTGTTGCTTGCTCAGGTAGAGGGTGCACAAATTTCGACCATTGAAGGGCTGGCCCAGCCGGACGGCACGATGCATCCCATGCAGGCTGCGTTTAAAGAGTGCCATGGACTGCAGTGCGGCTACTGTACGCCGGGCATGGTCATGAACGCTGTCGACATTTGTCGGCATCATCCCGACCCAACTGAGCAGCAAATTCGAGAGAAGCTTGACGGCAATATCTGCCGTTGTACCGGTTATCAAAACATTGTTAAGGCAGTGCAGCAAGGTGCTGCCGCCATGAAAGCCTAAGGAGACCGCCATGGGTGCAAATGAATTCGCTAAGCTTCCTCATATTGGGGAATCGGTTTTACGTAAAGAAGACTATCGATTTTTAACGGGTGCCGGGCAATATACCGATGACATCACGCTCACGCGCATGTCGCATGCGGTGTTTGTGCGCTCACCTCATGCGCATGCCAACATCAAGAGCGTCAATACAAGTGCGGCGAAAGCTGCGCCAGGTGTTATTGGCGTGCTTGAAGGTAAAGATGTCGCAAATGACAAACTCAATGGCTTGCCTTGCGGATGGTTGATCACCAGCACCGATGGCCAACCCATGAAAGAGCCACCGCACCCTGTGTTGGCGCTCGACAAAGTCCGCTATGTTGGCGATCACGTTGTCATGGTTGTCGCTGAAACGCTTGAGCAGGCAAAAAATGCAGCTGAGCTTGTCGAGGTTGATTACGACCCGTTACCCGCGGCAGTGGATGTGCGCGATGCGAACGGCGGCCCAACATTACATGATATTGCACCTGATAATCACTGCTACAAGTGGGCAATTGGTGATAAAGGCTTAGTAGACGAGGCCTTCACCAAGGCGGCTCACATCACCAAACTTGATCTGATTAACAATCGTTTGGTGCCAAATGCGATGGAGCCACGCGCAGCCATTGGCTCGTATAGCCGTGCCAATGATGACTACACCTTGTATGTCTCAAACCAAAATCCTCACGTTGAGCGTTTATTGATGACGGCGTTTGTAATGGGCCTGCCAGAGCATAAAGTCCGCGTCATTGCACCTGACGTGGGTGGTGGCTTTGGCTCGAAAATTTATCTGTATGCCGAAGACGTCTGCTTGACTTGGGCCTCTAAAAAGCTCAACCGTAATATCAAGTGGGTCTGTGAGCGTGGTGAGGCCTTTTTGTCTGACGCCCATGGCCGCGATCACTCAAGTCATGCTGAACTGGCGCTTGATAAAGACGGAAAATTCTTAGCGTTGCGCGTGCATACCGACGCTAACCTTGGGGCGTATCTTTCAACGTTTTCAACATGCGTACCGACAATTTTGTATGCGACTCTGCTGGCGGGTCAGTACACCACGCCACTGGTTTACGCTGAGGTCGATGCTTGGTTTACCAACACTGCGCCGGTCGACGCCTATCGCGGCGCCGGTCGCCCCGAGGCGACGTACTTGCTTGAGCGTATCGTGAGCCGAGCCGCGTTTGAACTGGGTCTACCACAAGATGAAATCCGTCGGCGTAACTTCATTACTCAGTTTCCGTACCAAACCCCAGTCGCTTTGCAATACGACATTGGTGACTATGTAGCCTGTATGGACGCTTCGCAAAAACTGGCTGATGTTGCTGGCTTCAAAGCGCGTCAAGCGGCGAGTCAGGCTCAGGGCAAGCTACGCGGGATCGGCTACTCGAGCTACATCGAAGCGTGTGGCCTCGCCCCAAGCAATATTGCTGGTGCCTTAGGTGCGCGTGCAGGTTTGTTTGAGTGTGGTGAAGTGCGTGTGCACCCAACGGGTAGCGTGACGGTCTTTACTGGTTCGCATAGCCATGGGCAAGGGCACGAAACTACGTTTGCGCAGGTTGTCGCCTCGCGCTTAGGGATCGCGGTAGACGCAGTGGATATTGTTCACGGCGATACGGGTCGCGTGCCTTTTGGCATGGGGACGTACGGTTCGCGTTCGATATCAGTCGGGGGCGCTGCAATCATGAAGGCGCTCGATAAAATCGAAGCAAAGGCTAAAAAGATTGCCGCGCATTTGATGGAAGCCTCGGATACGGATATCGATTTTGCCAATGGTGAATTCACCGTGCGCGGTACCGATAAAAAAATCCCATTCGGCACGGTGGCACTGACGGCCTATGTGCCCCATAACTATCCTCTCGAAACGCTTGAACCCGGCTTGAATGAAACGGCGTTCTATGACCCGACAAACTTCACTTTTCCTTCTGGCACCTACATCGCTGAGGTCGAGATTGATCCAGAGACAGGCACAGTGCGCTTAGATCGCTTCACTGCGGTTGATGACTTTGGCACCATCATTAATCCGATGATTGTTGAGGGGCAAGTGCACGGTGGCTTGGTACAAGGCATTGGCCAGGCTTTAATCGAAAACTGCGTCTACGATCGCGAGACAGGTCAATTACTCACGGGCTCGTTTATGGATTACGCGATGCCGCGTGCGGACGATTTCCCCGAGTTCAAGATTGGTCATGTTTGCACGCCTTGCACGCACAACCCTTTAGGGACAAAGGGGTGTGGTGAAGCCGGTGCGATTGGCTCACCTCCTGCAGTGATCAACGCTGTGTTGGATGCCTTGGCACCCTTGGGCGTCAAAGACTTGGATATGCCTGCAACGCCCCATCGCGTTTGGCAAGCCATTCAATCAGCGAAAGCTTAAACAGAGGATTTCGACATGTACGCATTCACATACGATCGTCCTGCTTCATTAGCTGAGGCAGCCAAGCTTGTCAAGGCCGGCGGCCAGGCACTTGCGGGCGGCCAGACCATGCTTGCCTCGATGAAGCAACGTCTGATGCAACCCGAAAAATTGGTAGATTTAAGCCGCGTGAGTGAGTTGAGCGGTGTGCGCAAAGAGGGTGATCAGATCGTCATAGCGGCGATGACAAAGCACATTGATGTTGAACGAAACGCTTTGGTTCAGCAGCATATTCCTGCGCTCGCAGCGTTGGCCGGAGGAATTGGTGATCGTCAAGTGCGCGCCATGGGTACGATCGGTGGCTCAGTCGCAAATAACGATCCGGCCGCTTGTTATCCCAGCGCAGCGATGGCTTTAGGGGCAACCATTCACACGACTACGCGTAAGATTGCAGCCGATGACTTCTTTTTGGGGATGTACGCGACTGCGTTGCAAGAAGGCGAGCTGATTACTGCCGTCAGTTTTCCAATCCCCAAGCGCGCTTCGTATGCCAAGTTTAAGCAGGGCGCCTCAAGATTCGCGATGGTCGGTGTGTTCGTCGCGGATACCACTCAGGGGCCACGCGTCGCAGTCACAGGCGCAGCCAACGGCGTGTTTCGACATCCGGGCCTTGAAGCGGCGTTAGCAAAAAAATTCGCGCCAGAGTCTGTTGCGGGTGTGACGATTGACGCGTCTGAACTCAATAGCGATATTCACGCTTCAGCTGAATACCGCGCGCAGTTAATCAAAGTGCAAACGCGTAAAGCCGTTCAGGATGCGCTGAGCTAAAGTGCGTTTTTGGGAAGATACATGACGGGCACGCGTGGCGTTGATTCAATCGACGCGTTGATCGAAGCACTGGCAACTGTTGGCTATCAGGCCGAGCGACGCTTAGCGACCGCCGTTTTTTTAAGCTTACGTCTACAACGGCCGTTGCTGCTTGAAGGCGAGCCGGGTGTAGGTAAAACCGAGTTAGCCAAGGCACTGTCAAAAGTCTTGGGCCGGCCGCTTATTCGTCTGCAGTGCTATGACGGTATGGAGCAGCGCGAAGCGCTTTATGAGTGGAATCATGCCGCTCAGTTAATGCACATGCGTGCGCAGCCAGAGGGGGCGAACCCCGATCAACTCGAGCACGAAATTTACCAAGAAAAATATTTAATCAGACGTCCGTTGTTGCAAGCGCTCGAGGCTGCTGAGCCAGGCGCTGTCTTACTGATTGACGAAGTTGACCGCGCCGATGCACCCTTTGAAGCCTTTTTGCTTGAGTACTTAGGCGAGTTTCAAGTCAGTATCCCAGAGTTTGGAACAATCAAGGCCGCTAGTGCGCCCGTCACAATTTTGACTAGTAACCGTACGCGTGATTTAAACGATGCCGTCAAGCGCCGCTGTTTGTATCAATGGCTTGATTACCCTGAACGCGAGCGCGAACTGTCAATTGTGCGGGCGCAAGTACCGCAGGCCGGTGAAGCACTTGCCCAGCAAGTGGCAAGCTTTGTTGCACGTCTGCGCAGTGCGCCCTTCGTGAGCGCTTTTAGTCGCAGCCCCGGTATCGCTGAGAGTGTTGAATGGGCAAAGGCGCTCGTCGCGCTCAACACGCTGACGCTTGATCCTGAAGTGGTGCAGAACACTGTGGGCATTTTGTTTAAGCAGCGCGAGGACATTGCGGCGCTTGAACCGCTGCTCGAGGCCTTGTTGCAGCCTGATCCAGTCACTGAGTCTTCAAACTAGCCCTATGCTTGCTCAGTCATTGCCGAATAGAGAGTGGTGATGCAACTCGGTGACGCACGTAGCGGCAAGATGGCCGAAAATATTATCGGCTTTGGGCGTACACTCAGACGCGCGGGCCTGCCCATGGACAGCGCGCGCATTGGTGTTGGCTTGCAGGCTGCCTTGTTGGTTGGGATTGAAGCGAAAGCAGATTTGCGTGCAGCATTGCAGGCGACGCTTGTGTGTCGTCAACAAGATCAAACGGTGTTTGAGCAGTTGTTCGATGCCTATTTTCGCAACCCTGAGTTGACGCAACAGTTATTAGCGCAAATGTTGCCCAAGGTCACTCAGGCCAACCCTAAGCCAAAACGTCTTGCTCGCGCGCAAGAGGCGCTTGCCGCGGTACGCGCAGCGGTCAACTCTCAGCCTCGAGAAGAGGAAAAAATCCAGTTCGATGCTGCGCTGTCGGCTAGTGATCGCGTACGCTTGCGGCACGCTGATTTTGAAAGTTTGAGTGCGAGTGAGTTTCGTTTGGTTGAACAACTCGCGCGTGAAATCACTTTGCCATGGCCACAGTTGAAGGCCCGACGTCTGCAAAGTGCTCTGCATGGTGTTCGAATGGATTGGCGGCGAACCTTACGAGAGTCGGCGCGCCACAATGGAGAGCTACTCGCTTTGCCTTATCTGTCGCGTCGCTTCGAGCCGCTGCCCGTGTTGTTATTGATTGACGTGTCGGGCTCGATGGAGCGCTATGCCCGGCTCATGCTCGCTTTTTTGCATCAAAGTACTCGGCGTGTTGCGCGCTCAGTCTTTGCGTTTGGCAATCACCTGACTGATTTAAATCCTGCATTTAGGCTGGCTGATACCGACGCGATGTTAGAACAGGCCAATCACTTAATTAGCGATTTTGCAGGTGGCACCCAAATGGGTGCCTCGCTCGCTGAGTTACGGCGTACGCAAAGCCGTCAGTTGGTGGGGCGCCGTACCGTGGTCTTGCTCATCAGTGATGGGTTGGATACCGGTAGGTCAGAACAACTCGTAGCTGAGTTAGACTGGCTGAAGCGTAACTGTCGCAGTCTGTTATGGTTGAACCCTATGCTGCGCTTTGACCAGTATCAGCCAACTGCGCAGGGGGCAACTGCTTTACAAAAAAAAGCAGACGGCATGTTGGCGATTCATAATCTCGAAAGGTTAGAAGATTTGGCACGTAGCCTAGTTCAGCTTGTAAAAAGATAATTATTGTTTGAGAGAATACGATGGACATGCAAGGTAGCCGCCCGTTAGCAGTGTCACAACAACAGGCCTGGGATTCGCTAAACGACCCAGAGATTTTAAAAGTATGCATCCCCGGTTGTGAAAAATTTGAGCGCGTAGCAGACAACGAATATGGGGTAACCGTTGCGGTCAAGATTGGCCCGGTGTCTGCTAAGTTCAATGGCAAGGTTAAGTTGGCAGATATCCAGGCGCCTGTGTCGTATGCCTTGCAGTTTGAAGCACAGGGTGGTGTCGCGGGTTTTGGCCAGGGCGAGTCAAAAGTCGAATTGGTACCTCGAGAGGGCGGGTGCGAACTTAAGTACACCGTTCATTCAAAAGTCGGAGGCAAAATCGCCCAACTGGGGCAGCGCCTGATTGATGGGGTCGCCAAGTCTTTGGCCGAAGATTTTTTCAAACGGTTTGATGAGGCGCTGCAGGCTAAATTTGTAGGTGGCGATGTTGCAGGAAGTGAAGGTGACAGCATCCAGACAACAATGCCCAGCAATTTAAGCCATGCACCAGCACTTGGCGCTCCAAGTACCCGGCGTTTGCTGTGGCCCGCTGTGGCTGCTGTGGTGTTGGCGATGCTAGTTTGGTACTTCAGCTGATGGCGCATGATTCACTGAGTCGTTTGACTTGAAGATATCGATGCAATACGTTTAACTACAAGATATCGAAGCAATACGTTTGACTTGAAGATATCGAAGCAATACAGTGGTACTCAGAATTTTTTAAAAAATAAAAGCAAGAGGCAAAATGATGGCTATCACTAAAGTTGGTCGGTATATGGTCGAAAGAGTGCTTGAGACCGAGCGTCCCTACGCACCTGCGCGAGATTTTTTTCCAGCCTTGACGCAAGACATGTTGACGACATGTTTGCGTGAGTTGCCCGTTGGCCAGTTGACCACCGAAGGCAGGCTTCAAATGAGTTTTCACTCGTTTGTTGTGAAAACCGGTCGCTTCACAATCTTGGTGGATTCTTGCTGCGGTAACGACAAAGAGCGCCCGTTGCGCCCAGGTTTTCATAAAATGGATAATGATTTTATGGGGGCGCTAGCCAAGGCAAAGGTTAAGCCTGAAGAGGTGGATTACGTGATGTGTACGCACTTGCACTGGGATCATGTGGGCTGGAACACCCGTTTGGTCGACGGGGTGTGGAAACCGACCTTTCCAAATGCAAAGTACCTCATGTCAAAAACTGAATTTAATCATGCCGATGCAACCTATCGCAGCGGGAAAAAAGATACGCATACTCAAGCGTTTGAAGACAGTATCGATCCGATCTTGCGGGCTAAGCAAGCAGTGTTAGTTGCAGATGATTACGAAGTCGATAAGGGAATGTGGATCGAGGCCTGCCACGGGCATACACCCGGCAATATTGTGATAAATATTGAATCTGAAGGTCAGCGTGGCGTACTCACTGGTGATGTGATTCATCATCAGATCCAGTTGCGCTATCCCGAAATGTCAACGACCGCCGACGATAATCAGGATTTAGCGCGTGTCTCGCGCACAGCCTTAATTGAAAAGCATGCGGGTAGCGGCAATCTAATCTTTCCGGCACATTTTCCTGCCCCAACGATTGGGCGAATCGAGCCAAATGCTGCGGGTGGCTTTCGCTACGACACAGATGCAGTCTGACGCTTCGCGTCGGCATCGCGCAGTTCTATTGTTGGCTTTGTTGGTGGTGATCTGGGGGGTGAACTGGGTCGCTGCCAAAAAGTCTCTTGAATTTGTGTCGCCGGTCTGGGTGACGGCGTTTAGGTTAGTGCCGATGTGCATCATCTTTTTTTTGGTGTGCTTTGCTACAAAAAAATTACGCATTCCGGTGCGAGCTGATCTGCCTATTATTTTCAGCATTGGCTGGCTGCACATGGTTGGGTTTTCGATTTTGGTCAGCGTGGGCCTTCAGTACCTGCCTGCCGGAAAATCTATCGTTTTAGCTTACACAACGCCACTGTGGGTGTTGCCCGCAGCGTGGTTATTTTTGAATGAGCCCTTCACGTTGCGTCGAATTTTGGGTTTAGTCATTGGCATGTCTGGTCTGATCCTGATTTTGCAGCCAAGCGCGATGGATTGGACAGATCGTAATGTCTTGATTGGACATGGTTTCGTGTTGTTAGGCGCGTTGCTGTGGGCGATCTCAATCGTATATGGGCGCGCACACAAATGGGTGACACCGCTTTTTTCGTTATTACCTTGGCAGATGTTGTTAGGCGGTTTGACACAGGTGATATTAGCCTTTGCCATAGAGGGTATGCCACAGGTCAAGTGGTCACTAGAGATGGTGTTATTGGTAGGATTTTGCGGCTTATTCGGCAACGGTGTGGCGTATTGGCTGATGAATATTGTGAGCCGAGATTTGCCCGCAGCAGCTGTATCAATGGGTTTATTGGGCGTACCGTTGATCGGTCTGCTCTGTGCAAGTTTGTTTTTAGGCGAAGTGCTCGGGACCGAGCTGTTGATTGCGACTGTTTTGATTATTGCCGGAATCATCTTAGGCACGCTGCCTAAGTCAACGCGCGCGACTTAATTTAAGCTGTTTATGATGCAGTATTGCCAAAAGGTGTGAATATGACTCAAAACATAAAAGTAGTCTCTCAACCTGAAGCGCAAGCCATGCGGCGTTGCGACCCGGTACCTTGGTTGACGCGATTCGTCGTTACCGTCATGGCGCTGATCAGCATAACGATAACGCAGCAGTCTCAGGCCCAAACGGGGGCGAAATTTCCAGAGAGATCGATTCGTTTTGTTGTACCTTTTCCTCCAGGAGGCGGCAATGATATTTTGGCGCGTGCGCTTGCCCCACTCTTATCAGACGGCTTAGGGCAGAGTGTTGTTGTTGAAAACAAAGGTGGCGCCGGAGGTAATATCGGTGCTGAGTTTGTTGCACGGTCAGCCCCTGATGGATACACGATGCTGATCGCGGCTAATCAGATCACGATTAACCCTTGGCTGGATAACAAATTACCTTTTGATATTGAAAAGGACTTTGTCACCGTGGCGCAGATTGCCTCTGTCCCGATGGTGTTAGTCGTGCATCCCTCTGTCCCCGCGCAGAACTTGAAAGAATTCATCGCCTTGGTCAAAGCGAATCCCGGAAAATTTAATCATGGAACGCCTGGTTCGGGTACCGCTCAGCATATCGCCTTTGAACTATTTAATTACTCGGCCGGTGTGCAGGTTACGCATGTTCCTTATAAAGGCACTGGGCCTGCGATTGCTGACCTAGTCGGCGGGCAAGTGCAGAGCGCGATTGGCACAATGGCCTCACTGGATGGGCTGGTTAAGGCGGGCAAACTTCGAGCACTTGGCGTAACTACACCATCACGGTCGAATGCGATGCCGTCGGTTCCAACGATCGCCGAGGCGGCGCTACCGGGGTTTGATGCGCCGCTTTGGTATTCGATACTTGCCCCTGCAAATACGCCTGCAGATATTGTTCAAAGGCTTTCTCTTGAGTTTTCGCGTGCCTTGGCGGACCCTATTGTTCGTGACCGTTTAACGGGTCAAGGGTTTGTTGTGACCTATTTAAACCCACAGCAGATGAATGAAATGCTTAAGCGTGACTTATTATTTTGGCAAAAAACAATCAAAGCAATGGGTTTCAAGCTTGAGAAATGAGGTCATTGCTTTGACAGTTCAAGACAACAGGAAACGGTAATGAGCAGCGCAGAAGGTGTGACCATTAATCAGGCGCTCAGTGGGATTAAGGTACTTGATTTCACGCAGATCGGTGCGGGCCCATTGATCGGTATGCAGCTTGGCGACATGGGTGCTGACGTCGTCAAAGTTGAATCGCCTGGCGGAGACATTGGCAGAAAGCTTGGTCCGCCGTGGCAAGAAGGCGAGTCGGTCGTATCGATGAGCTTTAACCGCAATAAGCGTTCGCTTTCAATCGATTTGAAAAAACCAGAAGGTGTTGCACTGGTTAAGCGGATGGCCGCTCAGGCCGATATTGTGCTTGAAAGCTTTCGGCCGGGTGTCATGGATAAGCTGGGTGTGGGCTTTGCCGCCTTGCAGGTGATCAATCCCGGTCTGATTTTTGGCTCGGTTTCGGCGTATGGCCAGACCGGACCTTGGCGCGATAAAGCGGGCGTCGACGGCATTGTTCAGGCGGTATCTGGCTTGATGAGTAATATTGGTGATGCCAATTCGCCGCCGATGAAGGTGTTGGTGCCGGCCGTGGACATGGTGACTGGGTTTATTTCGACTTCGGCTGTGCTGGCAGCGTTGCGTGTGCGCGATGCGACAGGGCAGGGTCAACACCTCGATTTTTCTTTGTATAACAGTGCTTTGATGTTGCAGTTATCTGCGGTCACCTCGTATCTGTCTAGCGGCGAGCTGCCCTTGCGCACGGGGACTGCAGCGCCATACTCTGCGCCTAACGAAGCGTATCCCACGAAAGACGGTTGGATCATGATCGCGGCGTACCATGATGATCGCTGGCTCGCACTGTGTGACTTACTACAAAAGCCCGCGCTCGCGACGCATCCTGACTTTGCAACGATTCCAAAGCGCGTCGCTAATCGCGATGCCTTAATGAAAGAGTTGACGGTGTTGCTTGCTCATAAAACTTCGTTTGAGTGGCAAGAGCTCTTTGAGGCGGCTGACATTATTTGTGGCCCGATTGCTGACTACAACATGGTGATGCAGTCGCCCCAGCTTGCGCACAATGGCGTGATTGTCGACACGTATAGCTCGGTAGCTGGGTTGGTGCGGATGCCAGGCTTTGCCGCGGGCGACCGCGATGCACAGTCGCGTGTGCGCTATGGGCCGCCTGCGCTCGGTGAGCACAGTTGTGAAGTTTTGACTGAGTTTGGCTTGTCGCAGACTGAAATTGATGCCTTGCTTGCTTGTGGCGCGGTGATTCAACGGGCTTGAGTATCGATGTTACGGAGATACTGATGAAATTTAAATCGATCAAACTATACGAAGAGAACGGTCAACGTGTGAGTCGGATGATTGAGCAGACACTCAACGACCTTGCGCCGGGCGACATTGTGATTCAATCCCAGTACGCTGCGGTGAACTACAAAGATGCGCGAGCAGTCACTGGTATCGGTAAAGTGCTTTCGAATCTGCCAGCGGTTCCTGGCGTAGAGGTCGCTGGTTTGGTGGTTGAATCCAGCAACCCACAGTTCAAGCTTGGCGATGTCGTCACCGTACAAGGTGGGCGTGAGTTTGGTATGCGACGCGATGGCGCCTATAGCGAGTATGTGCGGGTGCCCGGTAGTTGGGCCGCGCATGTTCCAGAAGATACCGATCCTTTTGAATCTGTCGCGATGGGCTTGGCGGCCTACACGTCGGCTTTGGCCGTTGATGAGTTGTTGTTACGCGGTGTCAAACCAGAGCACGGTCCGATTTTAGTGACTGGTGGTACGGGTGGTAGCTCGTCGTTCGCGATTGATATGTTGGCGGGCTTGGGTTATCAAGTTGTGGCAAGCACAGGTAAAAAAGAGTCTGAGTCTGAGTATCTAAAAAGCATCGGAGCGACAGAAGTCATTGGCCGAGATGAGATTGCTGGTGGCGACAAGTTTTTAGAAGAACAGAGATGGGCCGGTGTGATTGATGCTGTTGGTGGTAAGCCGTTAGATGCCGCCTTGCGCTCAACCAAGCAGCGTGGTGTGGTGTGCGCTTTTGGTAATGCGGCTGGCGAAACCTTTAGTACGGCGATTTATCCGTTCATTTTGCGTGCAGTTTCGCTAGTGGGTATCAACGGTAACCATCCGGTGCCCACCCGCGGTGCAGTTTGGCAGCGTATGCAAAAAGGTGGCGACCTGCGTCCACGGCACATTCATAAAATTGCTTACACCATCGCGTTTGATGATTTAAAAACGCATTGCGATAAGTTGATTCAGTCGGGCGTACGTGGTCGCGCGGTCGTACAGTTTTAGCGCAGCAACTGCGCGCGGATCGCGCCTGATGCAAACCCGCGTATCAGGCGTTGCGGCAGGGGTGCAGCGTTCGCTGTCCCCCCGAGCCGGTCAGTTCGGTGTGATACCGGATTTCTGCAGCAAAGGTCTGAGCGTTTCAATCTCATTTTTCAAATGAGCACGCAGCTTTGCGGGTACTGCCATGTCGGGTGATACGGCAGCTGTGCTGATGCTTTCGAGTTTTGCTTTCACGTCGGGGTCGACGACCGCCGCGGCCAAGGCAGCAGATAGTTTGTCAATGATTGGCTTTGGGGTGCCCTTCGGCGCATACAGACCAAACCAGATGCTGATATCAAAGCCTTTCACGCCAATCTCAGAGAGTGCGGGTAAGTCTGGCAACCCGGGCAGTCGCTTTGTGCCGGCCACTGCATAGGCCTTAATACGGCCCCCACTAATTGCTGGCAAGGTGCTGGTGGTTTGGTCGCACATGATGTCAATCTGCCCACCCATCAAGTCGTTAATGGCTGGGGCTGCGCCTTTGTAGGGCACCAGCGTGAGCTTGACATCTAAAGCATCCATAAACATCAGACTGCAAAGATGCGAGGCAGAACCGATCCCTGCATGACCCATGCTGATTTTCGAGCTGTTCTCTTTAATGTAGGCGACAAACTCTTTGGCGTCTTTCGTTGGTAGGTCTTTACGACCTGTGACCACCATGGGGCCTACGGTCGCGAGTCCAATTGGTTCAAAATCATCAATCGGGCTGTACGGCAAGTTTTTAATCATCAACACGTTGGTGGCATGGCTGATATGAATCATCAGCAGCGTGTAGCCATCTGGCGCAGACCGTGCCACCTTTGCCGTGCCAATACTGCCGCCCGCACCCGCGGGATTGTCGACCACAATCGTTTGGCCTAATTGCTTTTGCATGGCCGAAGCGAAAAGCCGAGTAATGATGTCGCCTGGGCCGCCTGCAGCATAGGGCATCACCATGGTGATGTTGCGTGAGGGGTAATCTTGCGCCAACGATGAAGCACTTTGAAATAATGCTGCGGCGCTTAGAGTGGCTGATAACAATAGTTTGTGTGCAAAACGAACATTCATGGCAGTCGAGTCTTTTAGGGTAACGGGATCAAGGTTAATCGAGCAGGGAACAGAGTCAAGCAAGCAAGAATCAGAGTCAAGCAAGCAAGAATCAGGGTCAAGCAAGCAAGAATCATAGCGAAGCATGCGGCCTGCTATTTGGTCTTTATAGCATTTAGCTCGGTCGTTTACCGACTTTTGCTGGCTCGGCGAGCCTTAAACTAGGGTAAACGCCGTGTTGCTCAACGCAAGGGACTGAGCGGCGACGTTGACGAGGCAAATGCACCCTCCTAATATAGGGCAACCCCTTTATAGCGACACCCCTATGCCAATCTCGATGCTTGAGTCTTCAATTTTTAAAGATATGTTCGGTACGGCTGCGATGCGCGAGGTGTTTGACGACGCCGCGACCGTTTATCGCTACACCGAAACTGAAATTGCCTTGGCCAAGGTGCAGGGCAAGCTTGGGGTGATCCCGGTGAAGGCCGCCGACGTGATCGCGCAAAAAGCCGATTCAACCAAACTAGACATGGTTGAGCTCAAGCGCGAAACCGAAATTGTTGGTTATCCGATCTTGCCGTTGGTGCATCAGTTATCGAAGATGTGCGGGCCCGAAGGCGAGTACTTGCATTGGGGTGCCACCACGCAAGACATCATGGATACGGCCACGGTGTTGCAAGTGCGCGCCGGATTGAAAATTATTGAGACCGATCTAGATGAGCTCGATCAAATCCTCGATGCGTTGGCGGCACAGTACCGCGATGCGCCAATGGCAGGGCGCACGCATCTGCAACATGCACTGCCCATCACCTTTGGTTACAAGGTTGCGGTCTGGTTACTGATGATCAGACGGCATCGTGAGCGTCTGCTTCAGTTGAAGCCTCGCGTATTAATCGGGCAGTTTGGTGGTGCGGCAGGGACGCTCGCCTCTTTAGGCTCGCAAGGGCTGGCCGTACACGCCGCGCTGATGACCGAGCTAGAACTTGAGGCGGCCCCTGTGACTTGGCATGTTGCCCGTGATGGGTTGACTGAGACAATTCAGTTTTTGGCCTTGGTAACTGGGTCTTTAGGTAAGATAGCTTTAGACATCATGTTGATGATGACCAACGAACTTGGCGAGGCGTTCGAGCCCTTCGTCAAAGGGCGCGGGGCGTCAAGCACCATGCCGCAAAAGCGTAATCCGATTTCATGCGAACTGATGTTGAGCGCGTCAAAGACGGTACGCCAGCACGCGGGCCTGGCGCTTGATGCCATGGTGCAAGATTTTGAACGTGCGACCGGCCCTTGGCATATTGAATGGGGCGCAATCCCAGAGTCTTTTATTTTGACCGCAGGGGCCTTGCATCAAGCGAAATTTATGCTCAGTGGCTTAGAGGTTGACACAGCCCGAATGCTCAAGAACTTGGATCTCTCTGGTGGCCTGATTGTGGCCGAAGCGGTGATGATGGGCTTGGCGCCTTTTATCGGGCGACAAACTGCTCATGACGTGGTGTACGACGCTTGTCGAGTCGCAGCAACTAAGGGTCTTAAGCTTGCCGAGGTGCTGTACACAGACGTAAAAATTTCAGGCAAGCTTGATCGGGCGACGATCGATCGCCTGTGCGACCCTGCAAATTATTTAGGTGCAGCGCCCGAGATGGTTGACCGCATGCGGGCTTGGAGAAAATAAATGAAAAAATCAGGAGATATCATATGAACGACGTTTCACCAATCATGATGAGCAGTGCACCCAAAATCCCCCCAGGCCCATTAAAAGCTCGGGTGAGTGCGCAAGAATGGCAGACGCGTGTTGAGTTGGCTGCTTGTTACCGCTTAGTGGCGCTTTACGGCATGACCGATATGATTGCGAATCATATTTCAGCGATGGTGCCTGGCGAGCCCAATCACTATCTGATCAACCCTTACGGTTTGTTGTACACAGAAATTACGGCCTCGAGTCTGATCAAAATTGACATCGACGGCAATATTGTTGATCGTCCAAATGAAGACTATGGCATCAACCGTACGGGCTTTGTGATTCATAGCGCCATACATTCTGCTCGCCCCGATGCGGCTTGTATTATTCATACGCACACGCGTGCAGGTATGACGGTCTCGACGCTTAAGTGTGGGTTGTTGCCACTTACACAAACGGCGACACGTTTTGCTAAAGTCGCTTATCACCACTTTGAAGGCATTTCGGTTGACCTGTCAGAGCAAAAGAGTTTGCAGCGTGATTTAGGCGACGCTGAGGTGATGATTTTGCATAACCACGGCTTATTAGCCTTAGGCCCCTCTATCCCCGAAGCATTTAACAGTATCTATCGCCTTGAACTTGCGTGTAAGGTTCAGGTCGACGCGATGGCCTGCAATGCCGAATTGATTATCCCGCCTGCAGATGTGGTGGCAAAAGCCAATGCGCAATGGAACCCAAGTGTGACGCGCCGTTACGGTATTCTTGAATGGCCGGCAATGCTGCGTCAATTAGATAAGGCCGACGCCAGCTATAAAGAATAAGTAGAGCGCAATAGAATCGAGTTGACAGCCACCGTTGATGTAAGCGACACTTTGTCCGGACAAACAAATAAACCGAACAAAGAGGCAGGGCATGGAGATTAAGACGGTAGGTCACAAGCGCTATCAAACGAGCTATGGCCGTTATCTCGAAGATTTTGAATTGGGCGCTGTCTACGAGCACCGGCCCGGTCGCACGTTGACCGATGCCGACAACATCCATTTCTCGTTGCTCACGATGAATTTTCATCCCATGCATTGCGATGCGGCCTTTGCTGAAAAAAGCGAATTTGGAAAATTACTTGTAAGCAGTGGGCTCACCCTTGCGATTGTCTTGGGGATGACCGTCAACGACATCAGCGCCAAGGCAGTTGCAAATCTTGGTTGGAAAGAGATCAATCTGACAGCGCCGGTCTTCGCGGGCGATACGCTTTACGCTGAATCTGAAGTGCTTGAAATTCGCGAATCCAAGAGTCGCCCGACGCAGGGCATTGTGACCGTCAAAACCCGGGCGTTTAATCAGAACGGGATTGAGATCATGAATTTCATTCGTTCTGCCTTGGTGTCAAAACGTGGTCATGGTGTGGGTGACTAAACTGATCGTAGCTCGCAAGCGAAACTGGCTTGATGAAGGGGTCACGCTATAAAAGCAATGAACCAAGATATTTGGTGGCTAGTGTTTTAAAAGATACCGCGCAAAGATGTTTAAGGGATAGTGTTTCAAAAATGACGAGACGTAGCTGTTTCATGTCTCGATTTTCAATGAAAAACAATGAGACAAACATGCAAATTCTAAGACAAGCCATTTTGGCCATCAGTACAATTCTTTTGACATTGATCGCCTCGGTTAGCTACGCCCAGTATCCAGAAAATCCGGTAAAAATGATTGTTGGATTTCCGCCCGGGCAGGCGACAGATATAGTGGCGCGGTACATGGCGCAAAAGTTTGCAGACAATCTGCCAGGCTCGAGTTTTATCGTTGACAACCGCGCTGGTGCCTCTGGAATCTTAGGCAGTCGAATTGTTGCAGCAGCGGTCCCTGACGGGTTGACGTTGATGATGGGTTCAAGCGCAACGCTTGCGGTGAACCCCGCGTTGTACAAAGATTTGCCCTATGACGTACTACGTGATTTTGCACCGATTAGTTTGATCGCCATCGTGCCGCAGTATCTTGTGGTGAATATTGATCTGCCGGTTAAATCGGTAAAAGACCTAGTGGCACTTGCTAAGAAAAGTCCGGGACAAATTAACTACGGCTCGGGTGGCAGTGGGGTGACGAACCATCTCATCATGGAGCTCTTTAAACAGGCGTCTGATACCAACATGACGCATGTACCGTATAAAGGTGGCCCAGCGGCGTTGACTGACCTGATGGCCGGGCGCATTTCGGCGATGTTTGAAACGGGTCCCGGAGCGATCCCCCTGATTCAAGCTGGTCGCTTGCGTGCGATAGCTGTCTCAAGCGCTCAGCGTGCGGCTGCAACGCCTGACATCCCTACCGTAGCCGAGTCAGGATATCCAGGATTTCAGGCGGTTGCCTGGATTGGTTTGGTGGCACCGGCCAAAACTCCTGAGTCTGTTATCCAAACACTTTCAAAGATTTCGATGAGTGCTTTGCGTGAAAAAGACTTTGCGGCAAAGTTGGGGGCTTTAGGCGCTGTACCTGTTGGCAACTCACCAAGTGAATTTCGCAGCTTCATTGAAGAAGAGCTTAAACGCTGGGCTGTTGCAGTGAAGCTCTCTGGCGCAAAAGTTGATTAAGCCAAGCCGTAACACTGACACAAACAGCGTGCTTGGCTAGGGACTCAAGCAACGACACAACAAGCGTGCTTGGCTCAAGACTAAGAACCTGACAAAACAAGTGTGACTAGCCTGAGCCAAGACGCCGACACAACAAGCGTGACTAACACGAGAGCAAGACAATGACACAACCAAATACTTCACCAGCGGCAGGCCAAGCCATCTCAGAGCAATTGGCAAGTTTTGCAGTCAATTTTAAAGCGAGTGATATTCCGGCTTCAGTTCGCGAGCGTGCCAAGCTTTTGATGCTAGATGCCTTTGGGATCGCAGTGGCGTCGCATGGCTACGAGTTTTCAAAGCGGGCCATGGCAGCCATCAGCGAATTAAATTCGGGAGGTCGTTCAGTTGTCTTGGGGTCTGATAAACGACTCGATCTTCGAAACTCAATTTTAATGAACGGTATCTTGATCCATGGATTGGATTATGACGATACGCACTCGCAAGGCGTGATCCACGCGACCACTTCAACTTTACCGACCGCTCTTGCGATGGCTGCCCACCACAACAAAAGCGGCGATGACTTATTGACTGCGTTTGTGCTGGGGGTTGAGATTGCGACCAGGCTTGGATCCGTTGCAAAAGGGGGATTCCATCAAATTGGTTTTCATCCAACCGGGCTCATCGGCACCTTCGGTTGCACCATGGCTTCGGGTTGGTTGTTAGGGCTCAACGAGAGGCAGTACATCGACGCGCAGGGCCTCGCGTTGTCGGTTGCCTCGGGTAGCCTAGAGTTTCTCAATGACGGGGCCTGGAACAAACGCATGCACCCAGGTTGGGCGGGCTATGCGGGCGTCACAGCCGCGACGCTTGGGCGCCATGGTTATACCGGTACCCGCCTAGCGTATGAGGGTCGCTTTGGCCTCTATGCAAGCCATTTGGTTGGACGCGATGATTACGACTTGAACTTGGCGACTCAAGACCTTGGTCGAGTCTGGGAGCTTGAGCGAGTCTCTGTTAAACCATTGCCCGCTTGCCATTTCACGCATGCAGCTGTTGATGCCGCAACGCGTATTTATGACCAAGGCATTCGCGCCGAGCAGATCAAACGCATCAAGGTGCTTGTTCCGGCCGAAACTGTCAAAACAGTCTGCGAGCCCGAAGAGGCCAAGCGCAGGCCGGTTAACTCATACGAAGCACAGTTTAGTATTCCTTATCTCGTGGGTACGGCGCTGTTAAAAGGCCGTCTGACATTGGATGATATTGATGAGCCTGCACTGTCCGATCCGAAGGTATTGGCGCTTGCGGCTATCACCGATTACTCGGCCGATCCGGCTAGCCAGTTTCCTAAATATTTTGATGGCGAGGTCGTCGTAGAGTTGAAAGACGGCCGAGTGATTCGCGAGCGAGAAGCGATGAATCGAGGCTCGGTCGACCGCCCACTCACTGAGCAAGACATCGTGACAAAGTATCGCGATAACGCAGCTCGACAAGTGTCAGCAGCACGCAGCCTAGAAATAGAAAAGCAGGTGTTGAATCTTGACAAAGTCTCGGCGCGTGACTTGGCGCAATGCCTCGGTCGTGTCGAGTGACTTACATATGATCGTTTGACTGCAGGGCGACCGATAAAATGATGGTGGTCAGCTGATGCTTCTAAGAGAAGATGTTTTCTAGCTGAGGTGCCTGAGGTTGCTCTAACTAAATTGATATAGATAGATAGTTATTTTTAGCGCAGTACTGGAGAGAAACAAATGAGCACCCAAGACGCAGGCCAAGAGCAACTTATTTTGGATATGGTTGATCGCTTTTTAGAAAAAGAGGTCAAGCCGTTTGCTTGGCAACTCGAGCACGATGATGAGTACCCCGCCGAGATTGTCGAAAAAATGAAAGAGATGGGCTTGTTTGGCTGCTTAATTTCACCCGAGTATGGCGGGTTAGGCTTGTCAACCGTAACCTATGCCAAGATCATCGAACATATCTCTGTGGTCTGGATGTCAGTGTCTGGCATCATTAATTCGCACATCATTATGGCCGCCGCGCTTCAACGCAACGGCACGGAGGCTCAAAAGCAAGCGTTTCTCCCTCGCTTTGCAACGGGTGAGCTGCGTGGTGGCATTGCGTTGACTGAGCCCGACTGTGGCACTGATTTACAGGCGATTCGCACAACTGCGGTGCGTGATGGTGACGACTACATCATCAATGGCAACAAGATGTGGATCTCAAACGGCATTTATGGCAATTGTTTTGCGGTACTGGTGAAGACGGATTTGAATGCCAGTCCGCGCCATAAGGGCATGAGTTTATTTCTTGTTGAAAAAAGTGATGCCTTTCGGGCGAGCCGAAAGCTTGAAAAGCTTGGCTACAAGGGCATCGACTCTGCTGAGCTCGTATTTGATCAGTGCCGAGTGCCCGCAAGTCAGTTGATTGGCGGCAAAGAAGGCAAGGGCTTGCAGATGATTCTGAATGGGCTTGAGTTGGGTCGGATCAATGTTGCCGCGCGTGGTGTAGGCGTAGCGCAGGCAGCGCAAAACGAAGCTGTTAAATATTCGCAGCAGCGTAAAACGTTTGGTAAGCAGATATGTGAGCATCAGGCGATACAACTAAAGCTAGGGGATATGGCGACGCGTACCGAGGCCTCGAGGCTATTAACCATGCGTGCAGCCGAGGCTTATGACCGCGGTGACCGTTGCGACATGGAGGCCGGTATGGCAAAGCTGTTTGCCACCGAATCGGCCTTAGAGAACAGCATGGAAGCGATGCGCATTCATGGTGGTTATGGTTATTCAAAAGAATATTTGGTCGAGCGGTTTTATCGCGATGCCCCGCTGTTGACGATTGGTGAAGGCACCAACGAAATGCAGCGCATCATTATTGCGAAACAACTCATCGCTAGGAACCCAATATGAGTTTGCCCCTACAAGGGATGCGTATCCTTGCCATCGAGCAGTACGGTGCGGGGCCCTTCTCAACGCAACACCTCGCAGATTTAGGCGCCGAGGTGATTAAGATTGAAAACCCCCACGATGGGGGTGACGTCGGTCGCGCAGTTGGCCCCCATTATTTTGGCCCTGGCAACAGTCACTTCTATCAGGCATTTAATCGTAATAAAAAAAGCGTCAGGCTTGATCTTAAACAAGAGGCGGGCCGCGATGTTTTACATAAATTGCTCGAGCACGCCGACGCCGTATTCAACAACTTGCGGGGCGATCTGCCTGCCAAGTTAGGTTTGACATATGACGCCCTCAAACATATCCGCAAAGATATTGTGTGTGTGCATTTGTCAGCCTATGGCCGCGATGGTGAGCGCGCCAATTGGCCTGGCTACGATTACTTGATGCAGGCTGAGGCAGGCTATTTGTCTTTGACCGGCGAACCAGACGGGCCACCCTCAAGATTTGGCTTGTCAATGATTGATCTGATGACAGGTACCACTGCTGCGCTCGGTTTAGTATCGGCCGTGTTGGGTGCACGGCAAACAGGAGTTGGGCGTGATGTCGACTGCAGTTTGTTTGATGTCGCGATGCATAACTTGGCCTACTTGGCGACCTGGTACCTAAATGGTTCGCACATGACAGGCCGGGCACCCCGTTCTGGGCACCCTTCGCTGGTGCCTAGTCAGCTCTACCCAACCAAAGACGGTTGGATCTTTATTATGTGTAATAAAGAAAAGTTCTGGCCGATCTTGGCTGCCGAGCTCGGTAAGCCGGAGTGGGCAACACGTGTCGAGTACAGCTCGTATAAACATCGACTAGAAAATCGCGAGCAATTCAATGCTGATATTGATAGCGTCATGGTCAAAGATACAACAGCAAACTGGATGAAGAAGTTTGCAGGAAAAGTGCCAGCTTCGCCGGTATATGACGTTGCGCAGGCGCTAGATAATCCTTTTGTCCACTCGCGCCAAGGTGTTGTCACCACGCGCACGCCTGAAGGTGAAGAGATTTTGGGTGTCGCCTCGCCGCTTCGCTGCAGCGGTGATTCGGCACCCTTAAGGGCTGCTCCGAAAATGGGAGCAGACACCGATGCACTGCTGACCCAGGCAGGTTTCTCTGAGCAGCAAATCGCCTTTTTACGTGAGCACGCGGTCATATGAGTCAGTATCATTTTGAAGGATTTAGCTCGGGGCCACGCTATGCTCAGTTAGCTAAAACCCTGTTAAATGAAATTCATTCAAAGCGCTATCTGGTGGGTGATTTATTACCCACTGAGTTTGAATTATGTGCACAGTTTGGGGTCTCGCGCTTTACGGTCAGAGAGGCGGTCAAGCAACTCGTGCAGCAGGGCTTGGTGGTGCGGCAACCCGGAGTCGGCAGCCGTGTGGTGGCGCAAGCGCCTTCTGGCCAATATACACAGACGATGTCCGCGATTACGGATTTACGCCAATACGCGACTGAGACCACACTGCAGATCGCAAAAACTAGTGTGCAAGGGATCAATGCCGAGCAAGCAACACTTCTAGGTGCGGCAGAAGGTGAAACGTGGCTACATATTCAGGGCTTGCGTTATATCGAAGGCCAAACCTTACCAATTTGTTTGACCGATGTGTATGTTGCGCCACGCTTTCGCTCGCTTGCGAAGGTGAGTGGACGCATGACGCAACCGCTCTATCAATTGATTGAAAAGCAATTTGATTGTCGTATCAAAGCTGTGCAGCAAGAGCTGCGTGCGATGCTATTGCCAGCCGCGCTGGCAAAGCAACTGAATGCGCCAGCGCGAAGTGCCGGGCTGTGGGTGGCCAGGCGCTATACCGACGAGCGTGACGATTTGGTTGAGCTGGCAGTGAGCGTACACCCGGCAGACCGCTTCAGTTATCGGGAGGCATTTCGTCGAGACTGGCACCCTATCGAAAAGGCAGCCTAAGCCGCCATATTTACGCTAAGCTTTTGCTCAGTCCCCCAACAACACGATCTTGAGTTCGGAGAACCATTCCATGAAGCTAGCCAGTTATCTTGTCGGTGGCCAATCACACTATGGTGTCATTCAACCTAATGGCGATGTCATCGATCTTTCTACCAAAATTGGCAAAGATTACTCAAGCCTGTTGCAGCTGATTCAAAAAAATGGTTTTGAGGCAGCGCGAGCTGTCGTTGCGTCAGCCACACAAGCGGACCGCAGCGAGGCGAGCCTGCAGTACTTGCCCTTGTTTGTTGAACCCGTAACCATGCACTGTATTGGCTTAAATTATGCTGCGCATGCGGCAGAAGCTGGCCATAAGCTTCCTGAGTTTCCACGTACCTTTGTGAAGATCCCTGCCGCAATCGTGGCGCATGGCGAGTTATTTGAAAAGCCAACCTTATCGCCTGAATATGATTTTGAGGGTGAATTGGCCGTCGTCTTAAACAAGACAGCGCGCAATGTCTCCGCAGCAGACGCCCTCAAGTATGTGGCGGGCTACACATGTTTTATGGACGGTTCAGTGCGCGACTACCAGTTTCAACGCACGCTCGATCAGGGTAAAAACTTTTTTCGCTCAAGCTCAATTGGCCCCGCCTTGGTGACCCCGGATGAGGTCGGACCACTTGAAAAATTATCACTCACGACCTTGGTGTCGGGTGAGTCTATGCAGCATGCCTCTTTTTCAACCATGATTTTTTCGGTGGCAAAGCTAATTGAGTATATGTCTAGCGTGACAGAACTGCGGGCGGGCGATGTCATCGCAACAGGCACGCCAGAAGGCGTCGGCTTTAGTCGCAAGCCACCGCGATTCTTAAAGTCAGGTGATACGGTCGAGGTCATCATTGACCGCGTAGGGACGTTGAAAAATGTCGTTGGTTGACACGCCTGCGGCTTATCGACCTAAAGAACTTTACCGGGCCGGAGTCGCCAAGATATCCCAGTGCCCAACAGTGCAGTGCTGCGCAGTCACACGTGCAGCTAGCCATTGGTCAAGCTCTTGTGTTTTCAGCAAACCCGTTTCACGTATGGCGGCGGCACTGCCAGTTGCCAAGGCTTGAATAAACGCGGCTTCGGCTTGATCAATTTGCCAAGGGCTAGGCGCTAACGTTACCTGAAAGCCGCGGGCGGCCAACTCGCGCTTCATGATGGCAGAAGCGTCTGGACCTGCAGCGACGCCAAACCCTTTGTCGGTTTTTTGATGCGCATGAAACGCCTTCAACATGGCGTCATCGGCGTGGTGCGCAGGCAGCCATTGCTCATTGCCATCGTAGGTCAGCACTGTGTAAAGAGTGACGCGCAGTGCTTGGCAAAAACGGATCAACCACGCTTCAGCGACCAGATCAAAAAATGCGGCCGCGGTAATGACATCAGCAGGCCAGGCCAGCACGCGCTCGATGTCGCGTGCAAGGTCAACCTGAGCAAACTCGATGTCAATGGTTTTACCGCTTTTACGAATAGTCAGCACGGCCTGATCACTGATGACCTGATCTGCCCAGACAATCAGTGCGGCGCGCGCCGCTGCCAGCAACAAGGGGTCGTAGTCGACTAGCGTCCAGTGTTGTTGCTCAGGTAGCGACGTTGCTAATGCGCGCAGGTTTGAGCCAGAACCACAGCCAAGATCGATCAAACGAACGGCACGCTTTTCAGTGCGCGCAACATTCGCAAGTTGTTCACACACTTTATTTTGCAAAGCGCGATCTCGCGCCCGGTGATCTGCAGGTTCGCGTAAGGCAAGCCATTGAGCTGAAAAACCAGTCATCTTTCTCTCTGTAAGGTTTCGCAACTGCGTGCGAGTAAATCAGTGTTCAACGCTGCAGCAAGCGACTCGGCAGTCATCGTGTTCAAGGCTACTGCAAACGACTGAGTGATAAGGCTCATGAAATAAAATTTCCTGAAGCATCTGAAAATTGCTCTTTCACTAACTGCGTAAAACGACCGCCCTGGGCGTACAGTTCTTCAAAAGAACCCGCCTCAACGATCGTGCCGTGATCCATCACTAAAATCTTGTCTGCTTTGCGAATGGTTGCCAACCGATGTGCAATCACGAGCGTGCTGCGGTCTTTCGTGACGGCGTCAAGCGCCTGTAATAGTTTTGTTTCTGTGGTGCTATCCAGAGCGCTGGTCGCCTCGTCCAAAATCAAGATTGGCGGATTCTTTAATAAGACTCGTGCGATCGATAAGCGCTGACGCTCACCACCTGAAAGCGCTCGCCCGCGTTCGCCGATCTTGGTATCGAACCCTTGCGGATGTTGCTCGATGAAATCAAGGGCTTGGGCGCTTGCGCAAGCCTGACGTAACTGCGCGTCGGTTGCCTCGGGTAAGCCAACTTTTAGATTGTCTGCGATTGAACGGTTGAACAGTAGCGCCTCTTGAAATACCACGCCAATATTGCCACGTAGCGCCGCAAGTTTTAAGTCACGAATGTCATGACCATCCACCGTAATGCGACCAGACTGTGGGTCAAAGGCACGATACAGCAGACTCAAGGCGGTTGACTTACCCGCACCCGAGGCGCCGACTAGGGCAATGGTTGTGCCGGGTTTAAGAGTAAAACTTAGCCCTTTGACTGCTGGATTTTTTTTATCGTACGCGAAGGTTACGTTTTCAAAGGCAATGGCGCCTCGAGCGCGCCCTAGGTCGATCGCGTGAGGTGAATCATGTATCGATGGCTCGGTATCCAGTACATAAAAAAATTCTTGGAGACGCGGTGCCTCCATCGCCAGGCGATGCACAAACCCGACAATCTGCTCGAGTCGCATAATCACCATCCCTGAAAAAGAGATGAAGGTCACGATGGCGCCGACACTGGTCTGGCCTTTAGTAAATAGCCAGGCGCCCAACGTGACAATGCACAAAATGCTTAAGGTGGTTGCAGAACGCGTGAGCACGTTGACTAGCGCCCACCAAGACAACACAGGCATCTGAGCGCCCAAGACGCGCTGGCTGATGTTTTTGAGTGCGCTGACTTCGTGTTCGATGCGAGCAAAGCTTTGCACCAGTGCGATATTGCCTAAGGTATCTGACGCCTGCTCAGCTAAATCCGAGTGATGGCTTTCGACTTGCTGTTGAAGGGCTTGTGTTTTGCGCAAAATAAAATGCGTCAGCCAAACAAACACGATGCATAGAATGATGAGCACGAGGGCGAGTCGCCAATTGATATAAAGCGCGACAGGTACCAAAACAATGAGCGCAACCACCGCCGCAAGGTGATCTCTAAAAAAACTTAACCACAACCACCATAGGGCATCGGTCCCCTGCAGCATCGTTTTCATCAGACGGCCAGAGTGCGTATCGGCTTGTTGAGCGAGCGGTAATTGCAGCACGTGTTCGAAATAATCACGCAACACGATGTGCCTGCGCCGATGCGACAGGCGATCTGCCAACAGTGCGATCACTGCGCCACAAGAAATTGTGAACAAACCAAAACCAACCCAGGTTAATAACAAAGGCCATAGCGAAGGCCAGATGCCTGCTGGGTCATCAAGCGACGCGCGCGAGAGCGTATCGATGACGAGGCCGAATAAAATGGGTTCTCCAAACATTGCCATCGCCAGTACGACGTTTGCGCCAGCCAGCGTCCAACCGAGCTTGCGATCGGTGTCGAGCATTGTTAATACGCGGGTATACAGTGCAATGAAGCTGAGGGGGGGATGCCCTTGATCAGGATTTGTCATGTTGGGCGTCTGTCGTGAGGCTTGCGCGACATCTTTAAGACCTCAAGGTCAAGAGGTTTTAGCGCCGCGGGCGGATTAATTTCTTCCGGTAAGCTGACTAATTTCCATTGAATCAGCATGCGACCAAAACTTGGCCAAGAGGTCAGCACAGTGATCGGAATCGATAAGAGCAAGCCGCTGAGCATGATCAGAGCGTAGGGCAGGGTGGTTGGATGGGTTTGCCACACGGCACCTACCAGCACGAGGCCCGAAAGTGTGTGGGGCCAGAATTGCCGTAAGGCAATGGCGAGTGGCACTGAATGATCGTCGCGCGCTTGGCCGGTCCAGCCTGATTTTTTTCCGAAAAGCAGACCGATGATAAAAATGGTGTGATTCAACCAGGTGATGGGGGTCATTAACAGCGAAAAAATCATTTCGAAGGTGAAGTTAAAAGCAAAACGCAGACCGCCACCAAAAGACTTCCGCTCGCTCGCGCTTAGCAGAACATCAACTGCCCCAGCAATTTTAGGCAGGTACCACATGAGCAGGGTTGCGCTTAGTAGGGTGAGGCCAAGCCCACCATGCATAAACGCGGCTGGGGTGGGTGCCAAGCACAACAATATCATTGAGAGCAATAACAAAGCGATCCAGGCAGGCGAGCTTAAGAACATCAATATGGCGATACACAATTGGTAGCGACTTAAAAACTTTAGGCCCGGCAGATTTAATAAGTAGACGTATTGAAGATTACCCTCGCACCAGCGCAGGTCACGGCGAATGTATTCGATTAAGGTCGGTGGATTCTCTTCCCAACTTTCATCTTCTTGTGGGATCACCCGTACCTCGAAGCCCGCACGCCGCATGAGCACGGCCTCGACTTGGTCGTGGCTCAAGATGTGTCGGGGTGTGCCCTTGTGATCAGGTAAACGGGGCAGCTCGCAATGCTCAACAAAGGGCTTGATACGAATCGCGGCGTTGTGCCCCCAGTATGGTCCACAATCTGCCTGCCACCAGGCTGAGCCCATGGTGTACGAGCGCATGCCTAAGCGCATACCAAATTGAAACAGTCGGGTGAAGCCGCTGGTAGAGGGCAAACCGACAACTAGACCTTGTAAAATTCCAAGTGTTGGGTTGGCCTGCATGATGCGCACTAAACGCAAAATGGCGCGACCCGTCATGAAGCTATCTGCATCTAACGTCACCACGAACTCATGCAGGTGCCCCCAGCGCGCACAGAAATCTGCGATGTTGCCCGCTTTATACCCTTTGTTGTCCTCGCGTCGGCGATAGGTGAGTGCGAGGCGTGATGCCCAGCGAGCGGTCATCGCAGCAAAGCATTGTTGCTCTTGTTGCGCGATGATCTCATCATTGGTGTCGCTCAGTACGTAGATATGCAATTGTTGACCAAAGCCCGTGGCGGCCAAGCTTTGCATCATCGCTTCAAGATTGCGTTCAAGGCGTGTGGGAGTTTCGTTTCGGATGCAAAGTACAACTGCTGTAGACGAGGTGATCGGGTCGGTCATGCTTGCGCGCGCGCTGAGCGGCAGGAGGACGGCCATGGGGTCGCGAGCGAGTAAACCCACTAAAAATCCAATGCTTGAATTCCAGAAGCCGACGACTGTCCAGGGTAGCGTCACGGCAAACAACGCCAGCAAGCTATAGGTAGCCCACGCGCTCAACTCGGGGCTTAGGGCAGCATGCATGAGGCCGAGCATCGCCACAAAGCTCAGTATGGCAAGGGATCCAAATATAATTCTTCTGACTGTTAGCATATGGGTTGGGAAAACGGGTGTTGATATTTCAGAATCAAGGCTTTTGACTCACTTATACTGTTTGCAAAGGCTGGCGCAGTATAGGGCAGAGCGCTCAGGGTATTAACAAGACCCCTGAAACTTCTCTGCGTTCGACTCACAGTCATCACAATCAAGGATTTTACGTGTCAAGCTCAGCCTTTGATGTTTCGTTATCAGGCCAGGCGCAGGCGCTATGGTACGTGACTGCCGGCGTCGCAGAGCTGCGCACCGAGCCGTTGCTTGCACCACAGACTGGGCAAGTCAGAGTCCGTACGCTCTTCAGTGCGCTGAGCCGGGGGACCGAATCCTTGGTGTTTGCGGGCAAAGTCCCTGAGGCTGAATTTACGCGTATGCGCGCACCGTTTATGGGCGGGGATTTTCCGTTTCCAGTCAAGTATGGCTATGCCTCGGTGGGTCGGGTGCAAAGTGGCCCGCCCGAGTTGCTCAATTGTTGCGTATTTAGCCTCAGTCCGCACCAAGATTATTTTAATTTAGCCCCTGACGCCGTGATGGCGATTCCCGAGGCGGTCCCACCCGAGCGAGCCGTCCTGGCCGCGAATATGGAAACCGCGCTGAACGCTGTGTGGGATGCGGCTCCAGGCCCGGGCGATCGAATCGCGGTGGTGGGTGGGGGCGTCTTGGGTTGTTTGGTGGCCTTTTTGTGTGGTCATCTGCCGGGCGCAGACGTCACGATGGTCGATATCAACCCGCAACGCGCCAACCTTGCAGCGCAACTTGGCGTGAAGTTTGCGACCGAAGCCGCCGCGCCGCTCGATTGCGATCTTGTGTTTCACACGAGTGCCTCGGCGGCAGGGTTGACTACTGCCCTCAGGCTTGCTGGCGAAGAAGCCACGGTGCTTGAACTGAGTTGGTATGGCACACAGCTTGTCGGTGCACCACTAGGGGGGGCGTTTCATAGTAAGCAATTGCGTTTGCAATCGAGTCAGGTTGGACACGTCTCGGCCACGCGTCGACCACGTTACACCTACCGTCGCAGACTGAGTGTTGCACTTGAACTGTTGAAAGATGCAAGGCTTGATGCACTGCTGGCTCCGGCCGTTGCTTTTGCCGATTTACCCAAGCAGTTACCTCAAATTTTAGGTCAACCAAGCGGCATTCTTTGCCAGCTTATTCATTACTCTTAAGGAGTTCGTTTTGTTTACAGTCGAAGTTCGCGATCACATCATGATTGCCCATTCTTTTCGTGGCCAAGTGTTTGGCCCAGCTCAAGCGTTGCATGGCGCCACCTTTGTGGTTGACGCTGCTTTTATCGCCAAAACTTTAGATGTAAACGGCATCGTCGTCGACATCGGTCGTGCACTTGATGTCCTGAAAGATACGCTCAAGCCTCTGAATTATTCAAATCTAGACGATCATCCTGAATTTAAGGGCATGAACACGACAACTGAGTTTTTAACAAAATACATTTTTGATCAGCTCGCCAATGCAGCTCGCTCGGGTACGCTTGGTCGCGATGGCAAAGAGTTGCACGCCATCCGCATCACGATCTCTGAATCGCATGTTGCGCGTGCCTGGTACGAGGCTGCGATTTAAAGAGCTGTTGATTGAGCGACAAGATGAAGCGTGTGGTGTTTGCGATACCGGGTGATTTACTCACGGCGACGGGCGGCTATATCTATGACCGCCACATCATTGAAGGTTTGCAAGCGAACGGCTGGCAGGTGCAGGTGCTGGGGTTGGGTGATGGGTTTCCGTACCCAGATCTTGACACGCGGCAAAAGGCCTGTGAAAGCTTACTGACTCTTGAGCCTGGCGTGCCGGTGGTGATTGATGGCTTGGCGTTTGGTGTGTTGCCTGAGGTGGCAGCGCAGTTACAACAACGCCACCCGTTAATCGCCTTGGTGCATCACCCGCTTGCGTTTGAAACAGGCTTGAGTGCGGCGCAGTCGGCGCACTTCAACGATACCGAGCGGCGTGCGCTTGCGCATGCCACGTGGGTGGTGGTGACAAGCCCTGCTACGTTGCAAGACGTTGTTGAACATTTTGCAGTGCCACGCCAGGCGATCACTAGCATTTTGCCCGGCACGGATCGTGTCTCGCGGGTGTCGCGGTCGGCAGTGCCTGGCCCGTTGCAGTTGTTATCGGTGGGCTCTGTCGTCAAACGTAAGGGCTTTGATATCTTGCTGCCTGCGTTAGCTAAGCTAACAGAGTTGCCGTGGCACTTGACGATCGCAGGCGACTTGACGCGCGACGCCGAGGCTGTCGCCCAACTGCATGCCGATCTCGAAAGGTTTGACTTGTTAACGCGCGTGCGTGTGCTTGGTGCGATTGACTCTGCTCAATTGCAAGTGCTTTATTCGCAGGCTGATGTGTTTGTGCTGGCATCTCGTTTTGAAGGTTACGGGATGGCGTATGCCGAGGCACTTGCTCATGGTTTGCCGGTCATCGGCACGACTGCAGGTGCAATCCCTGATACCGTGCCAGATACAGCAGGTTTATTGGCCACGCCAGGCGATGTCGACAGCTTGCAAAACGCTTTGCGTCAAATCATTCAAGACCAGGTTTTACGTCAGAGTCTTTCGCAAGGCGCGCTGTTGGCGGCCGCGCAGCAACCTTCGTGGGCTGATTGTGCCCGGTTATTCGAAGAGGTTGTTGAGCGTACCTGCGCCGTCGCGACGCTAAACGATTCTGACGCGCTGCGCTGACAGGTCGCAGTCAAAGAGCATCTCATCATCTTCGAGTGGATGAGGGTGCATTCTTATTCTGACTGCCTGATCCATGTGCTCGATCGCGGGCAGAGAAAAACCGGGGCGGCCCGAGCCCATGATGATCGGGGCCACAATGACATGCAGGCGATCGAGGCAGCCTGCCTGCATAAAGCGCGACACGGTATCTGCCCCGCCCTCTATCAAGATACGTTTGAGGCCACGGTCGTATAAAGCTTTGAGGATGTCGGCGGGTGCTAGCTGACCATTGTTGCTTTGTAGCGAGACGATCTCTACCCCGGGCGGTGTGTTGGCTTGAGTCTGATCTGCCACAATGACAAGACGACGTGCGCCATCGTCTGACCATACTAGCGCGTCTGGGTCGAGGCGAGCCTTGGGGTCGATGACGACTCGCGCAGGGTGTTGACCAGTCACAAGCCGTACATTTAACCGAGGGTTGTCGGCCGTTGCAGTGCCTACGCCCACCACGACAGCATCGGCTACCGCGCGCAACCGGTGCAAATGGGCGAGCCCTGCAGGCCCATTGATATATTTTGAATGACCGGTAATCGTTGCAATGCGGCCATCGAGCGTTTGACCTAATTGACCGACCACCATCAGGGCGTCGCATCCACCCTTTCGCAATGGGCCAAAGATTGGTGCCCACTCTGATGGAAGTGGATTTGTCGCTTGGGCAAAGGCCGCAAGCAGGTTGGGCCATGAATCTTGGTGCGCGGGTTTACTCATGAGACACGGTAAATAGTTGGATAAAAGGAAAAATAAAATTTACTTAGTTTTTCTGCGCCAAAGTCTTGGGCGACTAGATCAAAAAAGCAAAAGTAAAGGAGTTGTTAGGGCAAGATAGTAGCGAGTCTTAAATAGTTGTTACAGGCTAAGTGTAATCCCCAATATATTGCCATGATGGTGGCATAATTGCGTGTTGCGCGATTATTCAGCTAAGTGTCAGCTTACCCTGAAATTGCTTGCCACAATCCCAATAAAAACTTATTGCTAGGCTCTACGTGTCTCAAACAGACCCCCTTATTGAAGTTGATCGTGTTATTTCAGAACTACGCCGTGGCGCGAGCGTTCGAGTGCATCTTGGTGATGCTAGTGTTCTGATGCTTGCGGCCGAGGCCGTTAGTGTTGAAAGCCTAGGCGCTTTGGCCTCTGAGGCCAACTCACCCGTTGCACTAGTGATGACGGGGACGCGTGCCAATGTTTTGGGGCTTGATAGAAGCGACCAGCTGGCCTGTGTGGTGACGGCGCCTGGTGGCCTGGGTAAGGCAGTGATTGATTATTTAGCAAACCCACTCTCGACGCTTGAAACGCCACCCGATTTGACGCCGCTGCAAATTTCAGCGGCGGGGCATCTTGAGCAAGCGTGTGTCACGTTGGCCAAACTTTCGCGTTTGTTGCCAGCCGCCATTGTGGCGACAGCTGGCCCAGCCACTGATGCGCTGAATGTGAGCGTGGCTGCGATCGATGCTTACATGAATATTGCAGCAGATTCTTTACGGGTCGTCAGCGAAGCTCGCGTGCCGCTCGAAGCTGCAGAGCATGCCCGCGTGGTGGCTTTCCGGCCGCGTGATGGTGGTATCGAGCATTTGGCGATTATTGTTGGTGAGTTAAACCCAGATGTGCCTGCACTGATTCGTTTGCATTCTGAGTGTTTTACTGGCGATTTGATGGGTTCGTTACGTTGCGATTGTGGCAACCAGTTGCGTGGTTCGATCAACGAGATGAACAAGTTCGGCAGCGGCATTTTGCTGTATCTCGCGCAAGAAGGCCGGGGTATTGGTTTAGTGAATAAGCTTCGTGCCTATCAGTTGCAAGACGCGGGCTTTGATACCGTTGATGCCAATTTACAGTTAGGCTTTGATTCAGATGAGCGCAATTATTTACCTGCTGCGCAAATGCTGCGATTGTTGGGTGTGACTCGCGTGCGTTTAATGACTAACAATCCATTAAAAGTTGCCGCGTTGGCGCAGCATAATATCGAAGTGGTTGAGCGTGTCGCCCACATTTTTCCGTCAAACGAGCATAACCATGGCTACTTGCGCACCAAAGCGACAAAAAGTGGCCACATGCTCTGAGGCGGCGCGGCGCTTGACAGCGCCGACGGGTTCAAACGAGCCCAATCGGCTCATCACGCTTGTATGTTCTAAAGCGTATCAATGATGGGTCGCGTGCGGCTCTCCCATCTTTCTGCGGGCTTCATTGCTGTGCTGGTGGGTTACACCAGTTCAGCAGCGATTGTTTTTCAAGCCGCGCATGCTGCGGGCGCCACGCCTGCCGAGATCTCTTCATGGTTATGGGCCCTGGGCCTTGGGATGGGGCTCACTTGCATCGGCTTGTCTCTCTACTTTAAAGAGCCCATCCTGACCGCGTGGTCAACGCCAGGCGCCGCCTTGTTGATTACGGGCCTAGCAGGTTTATCGATGTCTGAGGCAATCGGTATCTTTTTGTTTAACTCGTTGCTCATCACGCTTGCTGGGTTTTCTGGTCTGTTTGAACGCTTGATGCGGTATGTCCCGAAAACGCTTGCTGCGGCGATGTTAGCGGGCGTCTTGTTGCGCTTTGGAGTCGATGTCTTTGTCGTGTTACCCAAGCAAGCTTGGCTAGTCGGGGTGATGCTCGCATCCTTTCTCGTTGCCAGACGTTATCTGCCACTCTATGCAGTACCGCTGACTTTTTTTATCGGACTAGGCGTGACGGCCACGCTAGGTTTATTTGAAATGCAGCATTTCGAACTCATGTTTGCGCAGCCCCTTTGGATGACGCCGACATTTTCGGTCACGAGTTTGATTGGCGTCGGGATCCCTTTATTTATTGTGTCGATGGCCTCGCAAAATGTTCCGGGCCTGGCCGTGTTGCGCGCCAATGGCTACACCACGCCGGCTTCGCCTTTGATTGGTTTCACGGGTCTTGCCGGTTTACTGTTGGCGCCGTTCGGTGGTTTCTCTTTTAACCTGGCAGCCATCACTGCAGCGATGTGCATGAGCAAAGACGCTGACCCGGATCCCAAGCGACGCTATCTCGCGGCGGTGTGCGCGGGCTGTTTCTATGTCGCCACTGGTGTGTTGGGCGCGACAGTGGTTAGCCTCTTCGCCGCGTTTCCGCAAGCCTTGATTGTGACCATCGCCGGCCTGGCCTTGCTAGGAACGATCGGCAATGGTTTAGCGACCGCACTGAGTGAAGCCAAAGAGCGTGATGCAGCTGTGATCACGTTTTTGGTGACGGCTTCGGGTTTGTCGCTGTTTGGTTTAAACAGTGCTTTTTGGGGCTTGGCTCTTGGTATGGCGACTGCGGCGTTAAACCACCGCAAGTCACCCTAACGTAATCGCTTATTACGCCTTAAGCGCATCCGCTAACGACACCGTAATCGTACCAGCCAACCACACCACCATGTATCCGCCCATTACACCGCAGCAGCCGAGGTGTCGAGCGCTGTCCCCGAGCCATAAATAGGTGGATGCGTCACGATGGATTTGAGCTCTGGTCGGGCAACCTGCAGGGCTTTCAAATCAGGTTTAGGTCGGCACAGCGTGGCGTCACCTTTAAACGCTTGCTCAATGGCATGCGCGGCTGCCAACACTTGATCATCCGCAAATAAACGTCCAGACATCTGCAGGCCAAAAGGCATGCCATGCTCGTCTGTGCCACAAGGAAGGGCAATGGTCGGATTGGTCGCGAGCGTCACCACGTACGTTAAGCCCAGCCAATGATAATAATTACGCATGGTCTGACCATCGACTTGTGCGGCGTACAGGTCCGTCCAGGGAAACGCTGTGACGGGTACGACAGGCGACAAAATCAAATCATACTTTTCAGTGGCAGCGGCAAACTGACGCATGACCTTCGTTTGCTCGAGGTGTGCCCAGGCGCGATCAGCTAGCGTGATGGCTGATGCGATTTCCATGTTGGCGCAGATGTTCGCACCAAGCGTTTCAGGCGCTGTGCGGTAAATGTGTGCAAACGATGAGACGAAGTTTTCGGCGCGCAAAATATCAAAGGCGCGGTCAGGGTCGCCGAGCTTGAAGTCGATGGGCTCACACGTTGCGACCAAAGCAGAGAGTGCCTCAATACGCTTGCGAAACGTTCTGCGAATTTCTTGATCGACAATACACACACCAAAATCCTCGGTGTAACCAATGCGCAGTTTGGATAAATCAAATTGTTGCAAGGGCCAAAACTTTGCAGGGTCGTTGGGAAACACAAGTGGATCCATCGCATCGCGCCCAACGCTGGCTGAATACAATAAAGCAGTATCCGCCACGTCACGCCCCATCGGGCCTACCACTGAAATCACTGACCATCCCAGTGCACGGGCATTGTTACCAATCATGCCCGGCGATGGACGCATGCCAACGACCCCGCATAACGCGGCCGGGATGCGCAACGAGCCGCCGGTGTCTGAGCCAGTACAGATTGGCAAGAGATCAGTAGCTAGGGCGGCGGCCGAACCGCCCGAAGAGCCGCCGGCATTTAAGCTTGGATTAAAAGGATTGCCGGTTGCACCCCAAACCGCATTGCGTGTGTTTGCACCTGCGCCCATGTCAGGCGTATTTGTTTTTGCCGTCACGATGGCGCCAGCCGAACGTAAACGTGCGATCAGGCTGTTATCTTGATTAGGCACATTACTGCGAAAGCCAATATTGCCGTACGTAGTGAGCAAGTCTTTGGTGGCTTGTAAGTCTTTCACACCTAGCGGGAGCCCATGCAAAGGGCCTAAGGCCTCGCCGCGCATCACGCTCGCTTCAGCGAGCTTTGCCGAGTCGCGGGCACGCTCAAAGTCAGTCGCACAAATTGCGTTGATAGCAGGATTAAGCGTGTCGATCCGAGCAATGCAGGCATCCATTAACTCGACGGGTGAGACCTGACGCGCACCGATCAGGCGACGAAGTTCAACTGCAGAAAGTTCGGGAAGGCTCATAAGATAGGGTCTCTAAAAAGATTGAGATCGTCTGCTCAGCCCCAAAGCGTAGTGCTTTAGAGGCATTTAGACAAGACCAAATAGGTAGTTCGGTGTCGGGACTATACTAAGTCAGAACCTCCAGATGCTACCCCTTCTCATCGGAAAAAAATGATTGCTTTGGTTGAAGGCTATCGTGCGGGGCTTTACGCCCGCAACCAGTGGTTGCCCAATATTATCGCGGGGCTCGTGGTGGGGATTGTGGCCTTGCCACTGTCGATGGCTTTTGCGATTGCCTCAGGCGCGCGACCAGAGCAAGGTATATATACCGCCATCGTCGGTGGTGGGCTAGTCACTTTGCTGGGTGGGTCTCGTTTGCAGATCGCTGGACCAACCGGTGCGTTTATTGTGATATTGGCCGGCATCACAGCCCAATATGGTATGGCTGGCTTGCAGGTCGCCACGCTGATGGCTGGGGTGATGCTGCTGTTGATGGGCCTGACCAAAATGGGCGGAGTCATCAAATTTATTCCGGCCCCTGTGATTATTGGGTTCACCACCGGCATCGGTGTCATTATTTTTGTTGGCCAATGGTCAGACTTTTTAGGGTTGCCTAAAGTCACCGCCGTACACTTTCATGAAAAACTGTGGGCTCAGCTCACGCTGCTGTCTCAGGCCCATCTGCCGACACTCGCGCTGGCGCTGTTAAGTTTGTTGATTGTGATTTTTTCTCCGAAGGTCGCTGCACTTAAACAAATCCCTGGCCCGTTGGTTGCGATGATCGTGGCCACACTGTTGCAGTCGACGCTACAACTGCAGGGCGTGGCGACGATCGGGACTGCTTTCGGTGGGATCCCTCAGGGCCTGCCGGCGTTCGCTTTGCCCGATTTAAGTCTGTCGCAAGTGATCTCTTTGATTGGGCCCGCCCTCGCCATTGCGATGCTCGGGGCGATTGAGTCATTGCTGTCGGCGGTCGTAGCCGATGGGATGGCTGGTACCAAGCACGATTCTAATCAAGAGCTTGTGGGGCAGGGCATCGCTAACATGATGACGCCACTGTTTGGTGGGTTTGCAGCGACGGGGGCGATTGCTCGCACCGCCACCAATATCCGCAATGGCGCGACAAGCCCGCTTGCCGGAATGACGCACGCAGTGACGCTGATTGCTGTGTTGCTGGTGTTGGCGCCTTTGGCGTCAAGCATTCCGTTGTCCGCGCTTGCCGCAATTCTTTTTGTTGTGGCCTGGAACATGAGCGAGCTCCATCGCTTTAGACGGGTGTTGATGCGGGCACCCTATGCGGATCGTGCGATTCTAGTTATCACGTTTGTATTGACGGTATTTGTGGATCTGGTGGTGGCAGTCAATGTCGGTGTCATCCTTGCAATTTTGCATTTTTTGCGACGCATGGCGGCCGCTGTCGAATTGCGCCAAGTGGATCACGTCTCGGTACAGTCTGAACTAACACGACATGGCCTTGCTGCGTTGCCTGCTGGAACCTTGCTATACGAAATCAACGGACCTATGTTTTTTGGTGCAGTCGATAATTTCGAACGCGTCTTGCATGATACGGCAACAGACCCCAAGGTGTTGATTTTGCGTTTGCAGCGTGTGCCTTTTATGGATGTGACGGGTTTGCAGTGCCTCGAAGACGCAATCGCTGGTTTGCAGAAACGAGGTGTCAGAGTGCTATTGTGCGAGGCCAACGAACGTGTCTTACTTAAATTGCGCAAAGCAGGAATATTTGAAACGTTGCCAGACAGCCATTACTTTGAATCGCTATCTGGCGCTTTACTTGCTGCGAGCCGGTGAAGATGACTATTAAAAAAATAAGAGCCAAGCAGTCGCTGACTTGCAATGACAGATCGTAGGCGGATGCACCAACAAGGTGCTTGAGGCTTGTCCACCAGTATGAACTGATGCATCTCGCTACGAATGATGCTAAGGTGATTGCGACCCCTATTCCTAACGATACCGTAACTACGATGACGACGACGGCTCCATCTGATGCGCACTCCAGCAGAGTTGCTGTTCTCGTACGGCCGACACTGTGGCAAATTTTTTTTGAATTTTTGTTGATCGGCGGCATAAGTTTTGGCGGCGGCATTGTGGCGTACGAGCGCATTCTGTTAATTGAAAAGAGACAATGGCTGAGCGCTGATAGCTTTATGGCGACCCTTGCGATCAGTCAGACGATGCCTGGTTTAAATTCAGTCAACCTAGCGTTGCTTGCAGGTGATCAGCTGCGTGGAACCATGGGTGCGCTGGCGGCTGCCCTCGGGTTGATGCTACCTGGGGGCGCTTTCGTCCTGATGGTTGGAGTTGCCTACAGCGCTGGTGGCCAGCATCCGTTTGTCAACATTTTGCTGGCCGGAATCGCCGCTGGCGCAACTGGGTTATTGGCATCGGTAACCTATACGATTGGCAAACGACATTTTGTGCGACTGAAGTCCTTGTTCATGATCGTCGCAACGTTTGTTCTGATGAGTGTCTTCAAACTTTCGCTTGTATGGGTTTTGATCGTGATGGTGCCGATTGGCTTGTATCTTTATCGTCCAGGGCAACAACCATGAGTGTCTTGCTTCAGCTAGCGTTAACGTTTGGTATGTTGTCAATCCTAGCCGTGGGCGGAGGCACAGCTGTTTTGCCTGAAATGCAGACACTGCTAGCTGAGCGATTCAATATTGATCACACTGCGTTTGTGCACATCTACAGTATTGGGCAGCTGGCGCCAGGTCCAAACATGACAATGGTCGTGGTGTTTGGTTTTCAACTCGCGGGGTTGCTTGGCGCAGGTGTTGTACTGTTAGCGTTTTTTATTCCGTCGAGCGTGCTGTGTCTGAGCATGGGGCGGCTGTGGCAAAAAATTGGTGAACGCCCCTGGCGACGCGCAGTTCAAAATGCGCTCGAGCCCATCTCTATCGGTTTGATGTGCTCGGGCGTGTACGCCGTGGCGAAGGCGGCTGTTGTTGGGCCCTTAACCATCACTCTGGCAGTCGCGACTTTTGCAGTCGTTCTGTTAACCCGAGTCAATCCAGTATTCATGATTTTGGGCGCTGGCGGTTTGGGTGCGCTGTTGATGTATTTTTTTGGCCTTCGGTAGTGGTTTTGGCGCAAATTGACAATTAGTTAGCCGCACCCTATAAACGAAACCTGAATTGCTGATTTTAAAACGGCACGCAAAAAAACAGGATGAGACATGACTAGTAGCCCCGCTGAAACTGGAGCGCAATTATTGCAGCGCTTCACCCAGGCCGCGTCAACTTTTGCAAAACCTCGCCCCGTGCAAGTCGATATGCTTGTGCAGTTCGATGATCTACCTGTCCTTGTTCGGATTCGTGACGGCCGTGTCGCCGAGATCGTGGAAAAAGGCGTGGCGTTGCAGTCGTGGGATTTTGCGGTCAAAGGCACAGCCGAAGGCTGGAGTAAGTTTTGGTTAGCGACGCCTCCGGCTGGTTGGCATGATCTTCTGGCGTTGAATAAACGGCGCGTATTCACAATCGAGGGGCATTTGCACCCGCTCATGGCGCATCTGCAATTCATTAAGGATTTGCTAGCCTCGCCACGTGAGGTGGCGGCATGAGCGTCTCACTTGAACCGATTGTTGGGCGTTACACAACGTTTGCCATCAAGGGCAAACAATGCCGTGTGTACTTTGAAGAGGCGGGCAGCGGGATTCCGTTGGTTTGTTTGCATACCGCTGGCGCTGACAATCGTCAGTATCGCCACATGATGAACGATCCTGAAATTACCTCTCGCTATCGCGTACTTGCGTTTGATATGCCTTGGCACGGCAAGTCATATCCGCCCGAAGGCTGGCAAGATACAGAATATAAGTTATCGACTGCTTTATATGTTGAAACGGTGATGGCCTTTTGTGCGGCGCTCGAGCTCGAGCGCCCAGTGGTCATTGGTTGTTCAATTGGTGGGCGAATCGTTTTGCAGCTGGGTCATCTGCATTCAGATAAATTTCGCGCCTTGATAGGCGTTGAAGCCGCAGATCATCAACAGCCCTGGTATGACACCTCGTGGTTGCATCGCGGTGATGTGCATGGCGGTGAGGTCTGTGCAGCGCTGGTGTCAGGCTTGGTGGCACCACAATCGCCGGCAGTCCACCGGCATGAAACGCTTTGGCAGTATATGCAAGGTGGCCCTGGTATTTTCAAGGGTGACCTATATTTTTATCGGGTTGACAGCGACTTGCGGGGCAAGTTGACGGGTATTCGTACAGACTTATGCCCGCTTTATCTGCTGACCGGCGAATACGATTTTTCGTGTACGCCAGAAGATACGCTTCGCACAGCCGACTCGATACCAGGTGCTGCAGTGACCGTCATGCGCGAAGTGGGGCATTTTCCGATGAGCGAAAACCCTGTGCAATTTCGCAAATATTTATTGCCGGTCCTCGAACGCATCCAAGGCAAGTAACAAACCAATTACCGTTTGCGCTGAAAAAGAACCAACCGTTTAGACATCATCAATGGTTTCAATATGACACGCACAATCTCAGATCCAGTGACCCTTTGCATGGCCGATTATGCACTGGCGCAAAGTTGGGGTAGTCTGCCCGACGCTGTGCGTGTGCATACGTCGCGGGCGTGGGTGAATTTTGTCGCCTGTGCGACGGGCGGCGCATTGATGCCTTCAGTTGATGCTGCCGTGACGGGGCTGTTGTCGATGGGAGCGGGTGATGTCCCCAGTTTAGGGCGCTACGAAGTGACCTCGCTGCCAGATGCCGCACTGATCGGTAGTTTGGCCGCGTCAGCGCACACGTATGATGACACGCACCTTTCAACCATTACCCATCCAACGGGGCCCGTCGCTTCAGCCGTGCTCTCGACTGCGTATCAACTTGGTTCAGTCGATCGCCCAGTCAACGGTGAACAGATGCTCAATGCCTTGGCGATTGGCCTCGAGCTTGAGTGCCGTGTGAGCTGCGCGATCAAGGCGGGCGGCGCTAATATGGGTTGGTACATGACGGGCTTATCAGGGGCGATCGGTGCTGCCGCTGCAGTGGGCCGCTTGTTGAATTTGACGCAGCCTCAAATGGTTTCGGCGCTTGGGCTCGCCGCAAGTCAGGCGGGTGGCCTGCGTGCAGCACACGGCAGTATGGCTATCACCTTTGTGCCGGGGCTCGCTGCGCGCGATGGCGTGGTGGCGGCCTATCTGGCTGCTGCCAATTACGCGTGTAGCGCAATTGCGATTGATGGCCGTAACGGATTATTGCAAGTCTTGACCGGGGGCCATGATGCGAGTTTGATACGAGATCAGCTCGGCGAGCGTTTCGAATCCTTGAATAATGCCTTCAAACCTTACCCATGTGGCATCGTAGTGCATCCAGCAATCGATGCGTGCTTGCACTTGCAGCGCACCCACAATATTCGTCATCAAGATATTGCAAACATCTCACTGCGGGTACATCCAGATGCGCTGACATTGTGTTGGCGCAGACTGCCCGAAACCGTTTTAGATGCTCAGGTGAGCCTTTATCACTGGGTAGGGGCCAGTCTGGTGTACGGCGCAGCTGGCATCACACAAGGCACTTTAAATAGTGTCATGGATCCTGCAGTTCGTGGCTTGCAAGAGTGTGTTGAGGTGGTCGCAGACGCAGCGCTGCAAGACAATCAAGCAGTTGTGAGCATTCGGTTGCGTGATGGCCGCGAAGTCGAACATTTCACGCGTGATGCGACGGGTAGCGTGACCAATCCGATGAATGATCAGCAACTTGCGGCAAAGTTTCTTGAGCTTGTCACACCCGTGTTGGGTGAGCGGCGTGCACAATCACTGCTGACCAAATCTTTAGATATGGCCAGCGTCAATAGTGCAGCTGAAATATTGCAGTTGGGTGCCCGGTAGTCTTTCGGAACGAACGCTTATTCAACCAACCCGGCCACAACCGTTGAAAAGCCCGAATCCACATGAAGGATTTCGCCAGTCACACCCGAGGCTAAATCTGACAGTAGAAATGCAGCCACGTTGCCGACTTGTTCGGTGGTGACGTTACGACGCAAGGGTGCGTTGGCTTCGACAAATTTTAAGATGCTTGAAAAGTCTTTAATGCCGCTTGCAGCCAGCGTTTTAATCGGGCCTGCTGAAATGCCGTTGGCACGAATACCTTCAGGGCCAAGATTGGCCGCGAGGTAGCGGACTGAGGCTTCAAGCGAGGCTTTAGCCAAGCCCATGGTGTTGTAGTTGGCCAGCACACGCTCTGCACCCAGGTAGGTGAGTGTGATCAGGGCGCCGTTGCGCCCTTGCATCATCGGGCGCGCCGCCTTAGCCAAGGCCGGAAAACTGTAAGCTGAGATGTCGTGGGCAATGCGAAAGGCTTCGCGCGAGAGGCCGTCTAGAAACTCGCCGGCGATCGCTTCGCGCGGGGCAAAGCCAATAGAGTGCACCAAGCCCTCTAGACCATCCCAATGTTTGGCAAGCTCGGTAAAGGTGGCTTCGATTTGACTGTCTTCGGCGACGTCACAGGGCAACACGATGTTGCTGCCAAAATCGGCCGCAAATTCTTTGACCCGTTCTTCAAAACGTTCGCCAGCGTAGGTGAAAGCCAGTGTTGCACCTTGCTCGTGGCAGGCTTTGGCAATGCCGTAGGCAATCGACCGATTAGAGATGACGCCCGTAATTAAAATGCGTTTGCCAGAAAGAAAGCCCATAAAAATCCTAGAAATAAAAAGTCAACGAACCAAGGTTACTCATGCGGGTAGGGCGCTAGCTGCGATTGCCCGTACCGGGAACACGCAGTTTAGCGCCGACTTGAACGGTATCAGTTTTTAGGCTGTTCAGTGCGCGCAAGCTCACGATAGTCGTATTGTATTGGCGAGCGATCGATTCGAGAGAGTCGCCTCTGCGTACAACATGGATGCGCACTTGTTGGCTGGCCGTGGCGCTAGGCTGTCGTCCGGCAACCTGGGGCACACCAGAGGCACTAGGCGGTGCAAGCTGTAGCCCTTGTCCGGCTGGGCCAGGAATAATAACGATTTGCTCTGCAGTGACGCGCGCGTTTGGTTCAATGCGATTCGCCTGACGCAAACGGCCCTCGGCGATCCCAAATTTGGCAGCAATTGAGCTAAAGGTATCGCCCGTCTTGGCTTCGTAGGTTTTCCAGGATGAGAGCTCGCCTTGATACTGCAAAAGGTTGGCATTAAAAATGTCGACCTTGTTACGGGGAAGGATGACCGAATGTTCTTCTTGAGCCGAAATCACGGGCTGGTTAAACGAGGGGTTTAATGCACGAAAGTCGTCAATGGGCATCTCGGCCAATTGTGCTGCCACAGCAAAGTCAATATTGACTTTCTTTTGCACCGTCACAAAATATGGGCTGTTATCGACTTGAGGTAAAACGACCGCGTAGCGCTCGGGATCGGCGACGATATTTTTAATCGCTTGCAGCTTGGGGATGTAATTTAGGGTCTCATTGGGCATGCTAAGCGAAAGGTAGTCGGTGGGTTTGCCCGTCGCCATATTGCGCGTCACTGCACGTTTAACCGAGCCTTCGCCCCAGTTGTACGAAGCCAGCGCCAGGTACCAGTCGCCTTGAAACTCGAATAAGTATTCAAGGTAGTCGAGAGCAGCGTTAGTCGAGGCAATTGGGTCGCGTCGCTGATCATGCCACCAGTCTTGCTTGAGCTTAAATTGCGTACCCGTACTGGGAATAAATTGCCAAAGTCCCGAGGCTCGGGCGCTTGAATAGGCGATCGGGTTGTAGGCGCTTTCTACAAACGGCAGAAGGGCGAGTTCGGTGGGCAGACCCCGTCGATTGATTTCGTCAACGATGTAATACAGATATTTGCCAGCACGCTCAGCCATGCGTTGCATCGCCTCAGGGTGCGAGGCGTAATAAGCCGTCCATTTAGCCGAAAGTGGGGTGTTTAGGTTGGGGATCGCAAAACCGCGACGGATGCGCTCCCAGGCGTCAAGCGGTGGGATCGTTAAATCGATGGTGCGCGAGGTATCTTCGGCAACATAACGACCTTTTTGTTCGGTACCGGCACAACCAATTAAGGTTGCCAGACCGAGTACGAACAACAAACGAAAAAAGCGCATGGCAGTCAACGGAAATTGTTTTTCCACTCTCTGAGCGCCGCGAACACCTCAACAGGAGTGGTGAGGTCGCGTTGCGCCCAGTTGGTGGCGGCTTGCACAATACTGGGCTGCCGCACGCGCAAAAACGGATTACAGGCCAACTCAAGTTCGACCGAGCTGGGGAGGGTAGGCTGATTTAAACGACGCTGCTCGCTGGCGTGCTCTTGCCAGCGCTGTAATGCAGCATTATCGGGTTCAACCTCAGAGGCCCAACGCATGTTTGACAGTGTGTACTCGTGCCCGCAGTACACCCGCGAATCTGCTGGTAGAGCCGCTAGTTTTGCCAGCGACGCTTCCATTTGGGCGGGGGTTCCTTCAAACACGCGCCCACAGCCTGCTGCAAACAGTGTATCGCCACAAAACAAAACAGGGGTGGTGCCAAAAGTACCAAAAAATGCAATATGCCCAGAAGTATGGCCAGGAATGTCTAGCACCGATAGTTTTAGTTGCAGCGCGGCATCTTCAAAGGTGTCTCCTTCGCTCAACGCCACGTCGCAAATGGGCAAGACCTCGCTGCCGGGCCCCCAAACCTTGGCGCCAGTTTGAGCAACCAGCTCAGTGACCCCACCAACATGGTCTTGATGGTGATGGGTGAGTAAAATAGAGGTTAGTGTGAGTTGTTGCTGTTTCAGAACCTCGAGTACTGGCTCGGCTTGACCTGGATCAACCACTAAGGCTTGGCTGCCGTTTGAGACTAACCAGATATAGTTGTCGTTGAAGGCCGAGATCGCAGAGATGCCAGGGCAAGGTTGTGCGAGATCAAGTTGGTGGTGAGTTGTATTCATTTTTTGAGAACCCGTGTCTAAACCACAATCCCCTATTGTAGACTTTGACGATTGGCTGCAGAGCGAACCTGGCCAGTACGTGCAGCGCTTTGAGCAAACGTGCATCGATAAGATGGTTGCTGACGCCTTTGGTTACCACGCTTTACAGGTTGGCTTGCCCAACCTCGATCTCTTGCGTGCCAACCGTATGCCCTTTAAAGCGTACGTGGGCACCGAGTCGCCCGCTGTGCCTGCCGCGGATTGGGACGGCGTGGTGTTAGCCCAGCCAGAATGTTTGCCGTTTGACTCGCAAAGCGTAGATCTACTAGTTTTACCCCATGGCCTAGAAGCAAGCACTCACCCACATCAAGTATTGCGCGAGGTTGAACGGGTCTTGGTGCCCGAGGGCCGGGTTGTTATTTCAGGTTTTAATCCCTGGAGCCTCTGGGGCGTGCGCCACCGAACCCCTTATTTAGCGCCCTGGTTACCGCAGCCGGCTCAGGCCCAAGTGTCGTTACCCCGGTTAAAAGATTGGCTCAAATTGCTCTCGTTTGATATCGAATTAGGTCATTTTGGCTGCTACGTGCCGCCGTTTCGGTCGCAAAAGTGGCTAGATCGCTTCGCTTTTACCGAGTCAGCCGGTAACCGCTGGTGGCCGGTATGTGGTGCCGTCTATGTCGTTTCAGCCGTCAAACGGGTGGTCGGGATGAGACTGATCACGCCGCGTTGGAAAACGGCGGCAGCCTCGCGCAAGGGGGCGCGTCAAACTGCTGGTGCAACTTTGCAGCAAAAAAATGGCTCAAAGCCGTTCAACGATTCTGTTTGAAAAGACCTGATGAATATTGAAGATACTGTAGAAATCTGGACGGATGGGGCCTGCAAAGGCAACCCAGGCCCGGGCGGTTGGGGCGTTTTGCTAAAGCGCGGCGGCGTTGAAAAAACGCTGCACGGTGGTGAACCCCTGACGACTAACAATCGGATGGAGATGATGGCCGTGATCGAGGCCTTGCGTGCGCTCACGCGCCCCTGCAAGGTCACCCTGCATATCGACTCGCAATACGTGATGAAGGGGATGACCGAGTGGATTCATGGCTGGAAGCAACGCGGCTGGCGCACGGCAGACAAAAAACCGGTCAAAAATGCCGACCTTTGGCTCTTGTTAGATGGTTTAGTCGCACAGCACGACATCACCTGGCGTTGGGTTAAGGGGCACGCAGGCGATCCCGGTAACGAACGCGCCGACTTGCTAGCCAACCGTGGGGTCGAGGATGCGCGATCACGGATGTAAGATGGCGATGGGCGATCGCCCTTCGTTCGCTCGCCCTTTTTAGGTCAGTCACACTATGCGCTGGATTATTCTCGATACTGAAACAACAGGCCTTGACCCTGCTTATGGCCATCGCATTGTTGAGATTGGTGCCATTGAGGTTTTGAATCGTGGGATCACCGGACGCGACTTTCATACTTATCTCAATCCTGGTCGCGATAGCGACGCCGGTGCACTCGAGGTACATGGACTAACGACAGATTTTTTGTCGAGTAAGCCGCGTTTTGAAGAACAGGTCAACGAGTTATTAGCCTTTATTGAAGGCGCTGAACTCATCATTCATAACGCGCCTTTCGATTTAAAGTTTTTAAACGCCGAGCTCAAGCGTATCGACCGAGAACCCGTCACAAATTTTTGCTCGGGCGTCACCGATTCGCTCGCACATGCAAAAACCTTGCACCCAGGCAAACGTAATTCACTTGATGCCTTATGTGATCGCTATGGGGTATCAAATGCGCACCGTCAGTTGCACGGCGCGCTGCTAGACTCACGGCTGCTCGCTGAAGTTTGGCTCGCGATGACGCGCGGTCAAGACAGTTTGATGATCGATAATTTTGACGTGCCAGAAACCGCCAGCGTGGCGGCCAACGAACAGCGACTTGAAGCCTTGAACTTGCCGGTTATTTTGCCGAGTGCCGATGACTTATTTGCGCATGAAAAATACTTGGCTTCTTTAGATAAAGCTGTCAAAGGGGCTTGCGTCTGGCGGCAGTATGAAGCGACGCAAATCGATGAGATTAAGACCTGACAGATCGCAACGGCTATTCTTCAGTAACCTTCGATGACACCCAATTGTTTTGCAGCAATCATCGTGCGCGAGTCTCAGAGACGCTTGAAACATCCTGTTACGTCAACACCCCCAGTGTCTTTCTTTTGATCAGCTCAAAATCGATTTGCGCGCCAAGGCCCGGTGCCATGGGCGCATGAATCATCCCTTGCGCATCGATTTCGATATCCTGCAGCAGCCCATATTTTTGCGACTCTGCTGGCAACAGCACTTCAAAAAGTTCGGTATTTTGCAGTGCCATGATCACGTGTAAATTCGCGAAGTTATTAAGCGAGTTGCCACCGTGGTGCACTTCATAATTTAAATGAAAGGCTTCAGCTAAATGCGCAGTCTTGATCAGCGTTGTGATGCCACCCTTAACGGCAACATCGCCGCGTAAGAAATCGGTAGCGCGTTCTTTGATCCAAGGCGCATACGAATCCAAACCGCCCGCTGGATATTCAGTTGCCATGATTGGGATCGTCAGGTGCTTTTTCAGTTCAATGTAATTGTAGATATCGGCATCGGCTAACGGATCTTCATACCAATAAAAGCCAAGCGCTTCGATTGCCTGACCAACCCGCAAGGCGGCGGGGTAGTCATAGCTCCAGACCGAGTCCAACATCAAGGTGTAGTCGTCTCCGACCGCCTTGCGCACAGCTTCACACACCTTAATATCGTCTTGCCACACTTGCGGTGGATGAATTTTGTAGGCGGCCATGTTCAGTGACTTGTAGTGTTGCGCTTCATCGGCATACGCCTCTGGGGCCGCCAACACGGCTGAGCTGATGTAAGCCGGAATGCGATCACGATAAGAGCCTAGCAGTTGATGAATTGGCAGGGCCGCGATTTTTCCGGCGATGTCCCACAGCGCGACATCCATCGCACCAATGGCGCGCGCGGTCGTGGTGCGAACGCGCTTCCACATCGCTTTATAGAGACGCTCGCGGTCAAGCGGATTTTGATTGAGCAGAATCGGCTTGAGATACTTAATCAAGCTAGCGCCATCCATATCAGCTGGATAAAACGCCGACCCTAAAAACGCGTGACCGGTAATCCCTTGATCGGTGGTGATGGCGAGCAGACCTAACTTACTGCCGCCCGAGAAACGACCCGTGTGCGCGCCGTAACTCGTGGCAGGGATATCGTCCCAGCTAAACAAGGTGAGGGTGACATCTTGAATTTTCATGTGGTGACTCAAATTTTTTTCACAATACTTTATAGGTCGACCCGCGTCGAGGGCGGTATTCAATCACCCTCGTCATATCCCGCGAGTACCTCTCACTCGAGCTTAATATTCGCGTCTTTCACAACTTTGCCCCATTTGGCGACTTCGCTTTTGAGTAGCGCGCTAAATTCTTCAGGGGTACTTGCAACCACAGCTACGCCCGAATCAGTAAAGCGTTTGGTAGTGTCGGGTTCGCGAAATATTGCAGCGAGTTGACGGTTGATTTGAGCCACGACAGCTTTAGGTGTTGCTGCAGGCACTTGCATACCAAACCAGACGTTCACTTCAAAACCGGGGGCGCCGGTTTCAGCAACTGTTGGGATGCCAGGTAAAAGTGGCGAAGGTTTTAAGCCTGTGACAGCAATCGCGGTAACAGTGCCCGCTTTGATTTGCCCAAGAATGTTTGGGATGTTGTCAAAGAGTACGTCGATTTCACCCGCCATGAGCGCTGCTACTGCGGGGGCGCTGCCTTTGTAGGGCACGTGCGTGAGTTTGATGCCGGTCATACTCATCAGTAGTTCCATCGACAGATGGTTTGACGAGCCAGAGCCGGTTGAGCCGTAGTTGAGTTTGCCTGGATTCTTTTTGGCATAAGCAATTAACTCATTGACGTCTTTAATACCCAGGCCTTTGCGAGTCGCCAGTACGTTATTGGCAACACCAGCCAAGATCAGTGCTTGAAAATCGTTCAGTGCATCGTAGGGAAGTTTGCTTCCGTACAGGGCCGGTAAGGCCGAGAAGGGCAGGGGCGTGACTAAAATCGTGTAGCCATCACCAGCCGACTTGGCCACGTAGTTATTACCAATGGTGGTATTGCCACCGGGCTTGTTTTCAACCACAACGGTTTGGTTCCAAAGCTTGGTGAGCTTTTCGCTAGACATACGTGCCAACGAATCGTTAAACGCACCTGGCGGATAAGGCACTACGATTTTGACTGAGCGCTCTGGAAACGTTTGTGCGTGAGCTGTGGCGATTGTTGAAAAAGCCACAATGAGCATTGCGAAAAGCTTTCCGACAGTTTTAAACATGATGCCTCCGGGTAATAGAGAGAAATATTGTTGTAGTTGTTAGACGTCAGTATGTTTCGATTGGCCAGTTCCGCATCGTTTGAGTTGGGCCCGCTGCACTCAGGTCGTTGCAGCCTTAGAATTTCACCACATAACCAGGCCCATCAATGAGGGGGTACTTGGCAAACAACGATTCATCAATTTCAAGCCCAATCCCAGGCTTGTCGAGAGGTTCAACGCAACCGTCTGCGCCAATCTCAAAGGTGGTACCGAACATATCGCGCAAGGGATTAAAGTGCGACACGCAAGCCTCAAAGTAGCCTGAATTTTCAATGGCTGCCATAAAGTGAATGGTGGCAGCATGGTTGATGCCGGTGGCTGAGCTATGTGTATGCATGGGGATACGATAGGCTGAGGCCATGGCTGCAATGGCTAGGCCTTCGGTAATGCCGCCGCATTTTGATAAGTCAGGTTGCCAGATTTGTACCGCGCCCGCTTCGCGCAATTGCGCAAACTCAAAGCGACCATAATGGTTTTCGCCAGCGGCAATCGGCACAAGCGACGTAATCTTCGCGGCTTCGCGATACGACGAGAAATCGTTACAGGCAAAGGGCTCTTCAAGCCAACCGGCTTTGATGTCTGCGAGCACGGGCAATACGCGTCGAACATCAGCCAAGGTGTAGGCAGTGTTGGCATCCGTCAAAATATCAATATCGTCGCCTAGCACCTTGCGCACATGCAGCACGCGTTCAATGTCGGCTTTGGCGCTATCGCCCAGCCTGAGTTTGATCGCTTTATAGCCCCGCGCCACGTACTCTTGGGCTTCTTCTGCTAGCGACTCCTTGGGTTGATAGCCTAATGAGATGCCCCCGGCGTAAGCAGGCAAACGACGCTTGCTACCGCCCAGCAATTCATACAAAGGCATTTTGGCGGCCTTGCCCCTGATGTCCCAAAGCGCCATGTCGATGCCCGATAAGCCTAGCGAGGCGCCCGAGCCTACCCCGTGGCTTGAAAGCTGCATCCGATGCACGCGCTTCCAAACGCCAATCACGTCGGTCGCTTTCATGCCGATCAGCATGGGGGCCAGCGTATTGTGAATCAGGCTGACCACGGCCCCTGGGCTGCGACCCGGGTGGGCTTCGCCATAACCCGTAATGCCTTCAGAGGTTTCAACCCGCACAATAATTGTGTCGCGCTTGGTCGTGCTTCCAATCCCCATCGTGACCGTCTTGCCCTGATCAAGTCTAAAGGACAAGGGAATTGCAGTGATTGCGGTGATTTTCAAGGCTTGTCTCGTATCAATGTTGTTTGACTAGGATTATGGCCGATTTTGGGTGGGATGGCACGCCTGGCTTGGCTTACTTTGTTATCAGACGATTAGGGTGGGTTTATAGCCAATTAGATTGGGTTTTTGTAAGTGTTTGTAAGAGTCAGGCCCAAGCTATTGCGTTTGACTTGGGTCGACTCACAGTAGTGCCGTGAAGGCGGTTTAATACGGATATTCAATGATGAGAGATTCGCAATGAGTGCGTTTAATTCCCTGTCTCAGACAGATCGTCTTGAGGCTAAGACAGAGCAACTTGAAGTCAAACTAACAGCCGAGATCGCAGCCCTAAAGTCTAAAATGGAGGCCAATATTGATGGTTGCAGAGCTAAAACTTCTGACTTATATGTTGATGTCGCCGTTCTGAAAAGTTCGCACAAATTTGTTCTTTGGATTTTGGGCTTATACGCGATCATGGCCCTAAGCTTTATCTTTGGCATGTCTATCTCAACGTTCTTGCGATCTTTAAGGTAAACGGGCGCAGCTGTGTATAATTCCCCCCTTGGATTCGTCCAATACACCAATCGGCCGTGTCATGCGTGCCTCAGATTGGGCGGTTAGCTCAGTGGTAGAGCACTGCCTTCACACGGCAGGGGTCACAAGTTCGAAACTTGTACCGCCCACCAAAAATATTCCATGTCACAGTTACAGCTTTACGTGCCGAACGAAATCGAAGCGCCAATACGCATTCAAGCAAATCGAGCAAAGTTAACACGGTCTAAATACCGGGCAGATCTTGTTAAACGTGAAATGGATGCGCAAAACCAGTGGCCAGCCGGCTACTTTGAGCTGTTTGATAACTGGCAAGGCGAGTTACAAACGAAGCCTCCTGAATTAAATCTCGATACAAGACAGAGCTTCAATTGACGTGCTTATTAGCTCCAACATCTGTATTCGCTTGTTTGATCGCCGTTAGAAGCGATCCTTGCGGTCCCTGTATTTGTCAGTATTCGCGCCTTTTGCGGTCCCTCGTAGTTGATTGAGTTCGGGTACGGGCATCATGAGCAGACCATCATCTTTGGGCATAAACACAAACTCTTGCCCAGCAGACCAGTGCATAGTTTTTCTGATTTCCTTTGGAATAGAGATTTGGAACTTGCTCGATAGCGTGGTGGTATTAGACATTGCTAGTCACTTATTGATCGATACGTGAGTGGTAAGAAAAGAAAATTTTTTCAATTCGGCCGCGGTGCAAGCTTCAGCGGCGACACATGGGGCTCAAGCGCGGCGCAGGCTCTGAGCACGGTTAGGTCGTCATGCATGCGCCCAACGACTTGTAAGCCGACTGGCAATCCTTTAGCGGTAAATCCGCAGGGCAGGCTCGCTGCGGGTTGCATCGTCAGATTGAACAGATAGCAAAAAGGATTCCAAATGCGCCAGGCGCTGCCAATCGAGCCGTCTGCCTGTTTGGGGCCGAGTTGGTTGACTTCAAATGCGGTGCCCGGCATGGTGGGTAGCACAAGCAGATCCCAGTCAGTGTGAAACTCGCGCATGCGTGCACCGAACGCGCTGCGCTCTTCGACCGCTTTCAGATATTGCGGCAAGGTGTAGGCACGCCCACGGTCGGCCGCTTCGCGTAGCCCGGGCTCTAAGACATTTAGTTGTGCTTCAGTCATGTTGCGTTGGCCATATGCACAACCCGATTGCCACAGCACATCAATGGTGTCATTCATGTCGCCAATAGGTGGGTTGATTTCAGTGACGTGTGCACCGAGTTCGGCCATTTTTTCAACAGCCGCTTTTACGAGCGCAGCGACGTCTGGGTCGACCCCGCCAAAGCCTAAGTCAGGGCTGTAGGCAATGCGCAGACCCTTGAGCCCCGTACTCGGCAAATCCGCCCAATTCATCTCTTGTTGTGGTAGAGCGTTCCAGTCTCTAGCATCCCATTTTGAAATAATCGACAGCGTGAGTGCCGCGTCTGCGACTGTTCTGGTCATGGGGCCGATATTGGCAAGCGTGCCAACCTGGCTTGCGGGCCAAGCGGGTACGCGACCATAACTGGCCTTGTGGCCGAAGACCCCGGTGTAGCTTGAGGGGATGCGAATCGAACCGGCACCATCCGTGCCGATAGAGATGGGCCCTAGGCCGCAAGCCACCTGCACAGCAGAGCCACCGCTAGAACCGCCGGGTGTATGCGTTGGCTTCCAAGGGTTTCGTGTTGTCCCTGCAAGCGCAGAATCGGTAATGCCTTTCCAACCAAATTCTGGTGTTGTTGTTTTGCCTAGAATCACCGCGCCGGCTTCGCGCAAGCGTGCAACCGATGGCGCATCCGCGTCACAAGGGTCATCGGCCGAGGTTGTTAGCGACCCTCGTCTTGTGGGCATGCCTTTTGTGACGAGCAAATCCTTGATGCCGATGGGGACGCCATCCAAACCAGAAAGCGGTGCGCCCGCGTTGTAGCGTTGCTCAGAGGCGCGCGCCGCGCTCAGCGCCTGTTCGGGGCTCAGGTGACAAAAAGCATTGAGACTTTCGAAATCAGGGATGGCTTCTAGAATCGCTTTGGTCGCTTCAACTGGCGACAGCGTTCGAGCGCGATAGGCTTGGACGAGTTCAATTGCTGTTGCGCTGAGAAGGTTCACGGTAGTTGCCTCGATATCGATATCCCGCATAAGCGAGATAAAACGGTTTTTGGAAATTTTTTGGTATTTTCAAAGAAGACAGGTCAAGCAGGCTTGGTACAAATGTTGATATTTGGTGACTGGTAGGTCTAGACTAATTGAAATCGCCTAATATGGCAAAAATCTTTCACACATCCAACCATCACTAAAAACAAGCGATACAAAATGACCTTACCAAAGAAATTTCAACTGCTTGGGATCATTGCAGCTGCATTCATACTTTTATCGCCGACGAGTCATGCCCAAGATAAATGGCCGACGCAAGCGATCAGTTTTGTTGTGCCCTACCCACCGGGTGGGCCAACAGATGTGATGGCCAGATTGTTATCGGTTCCGATGAGTGCCAAGCTTGGGGTGACGGTTGTTGTCGAGAACAAAGCTGGGGCAAGCGGTAATATCGGTACCGCTCAGGTTGCCAGAGCGAAGCCCGATGGTTATACGATTTTGCTCGCGGCAAGCGGCAACATGACGATCAATAAAGTGATCTTCAAGGATCTCGCTTACGACCCGGTCAAAGATTTTGCACCCATTACGCAGATTTCGAAATTTCCGCTGGTTCTTGAAGTGAAGGCAGATTCAAAGATCAAAACACTGCAAGAATTTATTGACTATGCGAAGGCAAATCCCAATAAAGTCACTTTCGGTTCGGCAGGTAGTGGTTCGCCACAACATTTAGGGCCCGAGTTACTTAAAAAAATGGCTGGAATATCTATGCAGCATGTGCCTTACAAAGGTGCTGGGCCTGCGGCGAATGATTTGCTAGGTGGTCAGATTTTCAGTATGGTCGACATCACTGCCGGTTCAATGAAATACATTCAAGCGGGCTTGTTACACCCAATCGCGGTCACAACTGCAACGCGCTCACCCGCCTTGCCTAACGTGCCCACGATGGATGAAGCAGGTCTCAAAGGTTTTGATTACTTTGCTTGGCACGGCATTGCAGTCCCTGCAAAGACACCCGGTGCCGTCATCGATAGACTCAACAAAACGCTTCTTGAAATTTTCAATGATCCCGATTTTCGAAAAAAATGGGAAGCTATCGGAAGCGAGATCGTTGCGGGGACACCTCAACAATTCGCGGATCTGATTAACTCAGAAGCAGTCCGTTTAGGCGCCTTGGTCAAGGACCTGAATATTCAGTTGGACTGATCGCTGGGCCTAGGGTCGGGGTGATGGCGATATAGCCGGCAGGCCAAACTTGGTTAAAGTTTGGTACGATCCGGCTTGCGCCTAGCATGACGGTGCCTCAAATACGAGGTTAATAGGCGGCCAAAACTAAAAAAATTAACTGACAGCCCCTAGTCAACCCGTGATCATGACCAATACTCTACCAAGTCAATCCTACAATCCCTGGAGTTTCTTGCCTTTTGCGCTGACCATATTTACGAGCGCCTTTTTATTGTTTCAGGTTCAACCCCTGTTGAGCAAACAAATCCTGCCATGGTTTGGCGGCAGCCCAGCAGTTTGGACCACGGCGATGCTGTTTTTTCAAAGCTTGTTGTGCATGGGCTATCTGTATGCCCATGCTTTGGCCGCCTTGCCCTCGCGCAAAACGCAGGCGCGTATCCATGTGGTCTTGTTGGTGCTGGCGGCCATGTTGGCGTCTAGAGTGCTGCCCGGAACAGAACTTCGACCTGAGTCACCCGATTCACCCGTTTTTCAGGTGTTACTGATTTTGGGGGCCAGTGTTGGGTTGCCGTACTTCTGTTTGGCGACCACCGGGCCTTTGGTTCAGCACTGGTTCACCAGTACGGCACACTCCTCATCAGTTTTCCGTTTGTACGCGTTGTCTAATGTGGGTTCGTTCTTGGCTCTTTTGTCTTTTCCGTATGTGCTAGAGCCTTGGCTCGAGCAGCAGGAAATGGGGCGCCTTTGGACGGCTGGCTTTTGGGTGTTTGCCTTGCTTTGTTTGCCCGTGGCGTTGGGGGCGTGGCAAAATAATTCGCCCGTCGGCGCAGTACCTTCTGAGGCTGCCGATGGCGTGCCAGCCAAGCAAGCGGAAGCGGTCAGCTCGCTCAAGCCTTCGTTGGCCCAGCGCCTGTCGTGGGTGGCTTTGCCAGCTTTGGCTTCACTGGTGTTTATTGCGACCACTGATCAGATTAGCCACGATGTGGCACCCGAGCCAGGGCTTTGGGTGGCGACGCTAGGTTTGTATTTGGTTACTTTTATCCTGACGTTTGACCACCCTCGGTGGTACCGCCCCAAGTTGTTTGCGTTTCTCACGTTGGTGTTGTTGTTAGCGTCCTCAGGCTTGAACGACATACCGCGTTGGCTCGGTATTCAATGGGAGTACGGCGTTAATGAAGTGCGTTGGTCGCACTACGCTTTGTTGTTTGTGGTGTGCATGCTGTGCCATGGCGAGTTGTATCGCCGCAGGCCGTCGGATACGCGCCGCTTGACCGAGTTTTACCTGTGTATGTCGGTGGGTGGGGCCTTCGGGGGCTTGTTCGTGACCCTCGTGGCCACCCAATTCTTTGACGATTACTTCGAGTGGCTGATCGCGTTAGTGTTAGTGGCCTTGTTGGCGTGCCATGTGTTGTTTCGCTTTGCGGGGCAAGCCCCTGGTCGTGTGCGTCAGGCGGCGGGTGCTTTGACGGCAGTGGGCATGGTGGCGTTGTTGTTTGTCATGGAAAACCCATGGTCTTGGCGTGATGTTCACAAGGGCGACCGCACTGAGGTTTTACTCGACCAAGTCCGAAATTTTTATGGCACGGTCGCCGTGAAAGAGCGACGGTTTGCTAAAGAGCCCGAGCGTAATGACCGCGTTTTTTTCAGCGGTAATGTGACCCATGGTCAGCAGTTTCTCTCTGACAAGCTGCGTCATGTGCCGACCACTTACTATGCGCGAGACAGCGGTATCGGCGAGACGTTGCAGTGGGCCGCGAGCCAAAAACCGTCGCTTTCGGTTGCCTTGATTGGTTTGGGCGCTGGCACCTTGGCCAACTACGCACGCCCAGCCGATGCCTATGACTTCTATGAAATCAACCCTGCGGCCGTGCGGATTGCGCAAGAGTGGTTTGATAACTTATCGACCTGTAAAGCGGGTGAGCAAAATATTTTGTTAGGTGATGCCAGGCTGCGCATGGAACAGCTACCTAAAGACAAGTTGTACGACGTGATTGTGTTGGATGCTTTCACAGGCGGCTCGGTGCCGATCCATTTGTTGACACGTGAGGCGTTTCAGATTTATCGCGATCACCTGAAACCGGATGGTCACATCGCGATCAACATCACCAACGCTTATTTGAATCTTTACCCTATTGTGAAGGCGCAAGCCGAGGTGTTGGGGATGGCTCACCGTCACAAATATCAGAATGTAGATGCGGTGCGCAACGTGAGAAGAAACCTGCACTTCATCATGACGCATGACCAGGCCTATCTAAAGGCGTACCCCTCGGTCAATCGCGACATTCGAGACGAGCAGGGTCGTGTGCTCAGACAAGAGCCTGTCGATCAACCCGGGTTGAGATTGTGGACGGACCAGTTCAGCAGCATTGCGCCGATTGTCCGGTGAGCGTTGAGTGGCGTGACCTGCCCTAGCTCACGCAACCCGTGCAGCTGAGTCCCGCGAGGGCAGCGCCAAGGATTGCGATCGTCTTGTTGATCACTTTATTGCTGCTCAAGCCTGATGGCCCTAAAGGTTAGGTTAATGCGAGGAAGAACGACACGTTTAGTTTTGGTCAGACTATGCTGCCAAAAATTTTGTGTCGGTGCATGCATGAGCAGCACGCTCCCATTTTCTAAGACGACAGAAGCGCCGAGTTTTTCAAACTTATGTTTGAACGAAAATTTACGCTCACCACCAAAACTGACTGAGGCGATCGGGGCGTTTTGTTCGAGCTCTATTTCATCATCACTGTGCCAACCCATTCCCTGATCACCGTCGTGATATAGATTGAGCAAGCACGAGTTGAATGTGTAGTTTGCAAGCGCCTCAGCAGCCTGTTTGATGAGTAACAGCTCGGGTGTCCAGGCTTGCGGAAACTTCTTCACACCAGAATACGTATACGAACAGCCTGCATCCCCCACCCAGGCCACTTCTCTTTTGGTCGTGATTAATTTTCCAAACATGTATAACTGGTCTTGTTGCCAGTCAAGCGTGGCGCGTAACGAAGTCAATAACGTCGAGCAGCTGTTTGAATCGAACACATCACGAAAATATGTCGCGCTGCCATCTTTGGGCAGAACATTAACAACAACTTTCGGTAAGTCGAGTTCGGTTGGCGTCGGTTCAAAAAAATCAGTCTGCATGTCTGTCATTGTTACATAACACGCCACGGTACTCAATCGTACGATGAACCGAAATTCATCTAGCGTACGAAGTACAAATCTTTATGTTTGTAGTTTCAGGCTGAACCCAGCGCAAACTGTCTCGCGTGCTATCTATGCAGCCACCGTCGGCGTACACGCCAGTGGGATCTCGATAGCGCATCATTCTTTTTAAGATTCGGGCATGTTCTTCTGGGGCTGCAAGTGTTTGTAACACGCGCTCTTGAACGATATCCTCATTCATCACCAATTCGCCAGAGTCCTGTCGTATGGCGCCATCGCGCCAGTGATAAATCTCTATACATTTTGACTCTAAGGTATAGGGTTTGGCTCTATCCCATAAGTTGACAAATTTCCCCGATCCCAAGTAGACGACCCAAGAGCCTTCAAATCCTCCGACGTCAGAAGAATAGTCGTCTGGATTTTTAAACCAGATTCGACTGCCTGGAACATAAAATTTCACGGGAAATGGTTGATGAACTGAACCGCGTTCGAACAAAAAGGAGTGTAGAAAATTGTCTCGTTTAAGTGGTTTTTCACGCCACTGTTGTTCAATTTTTGACAACAATGAGTGGTTCGTTCTTTTTAGTTCTTTGGTTAGCCCTGTGAGCATCAGATACTCAGACGCGCGTTGACAGCTAAACCCATAGCGACGGCCAGAAAGGTCAGGACAAAGCGCGTGCTCTAAGGCATCACTCAGCGATGAGTCTTTGCGCAGTACGGGCCCGATATCTTCGTCGTCAACCCAGAATTTTTCTGGCCTATCAGCGGCATTCACGTTAAAGACAAGTTCTGTGCGCTTTGCTGTCGCAACAATATCTTGACGCATTCTTAGGTTAGACAGTAACTCTTGATGATTAGGAAAAATATAAGCAATCGGACTAATCGCCATGCTGAGCAAGGCTTCAATCAAACAGTCACGACTTGAATGTTCGGAGTCGAGCGATAAATTTCGACCCATTTGTATGGTGTCGCACTCAGGATTGGACTCCCAAATTGACTCATTGACAGTTAAGTTAACGAGAAAATCATCTGAGTATTTCTCGACTGAAATATCTGTGTACTGACTGACGCCAATATCATGACAAATCAGTTCTAACTGTGAGGCTTCTTTCTTAGCCTCAGGCAATGAGCGACTAAATAGTACAACCCCAGTTTTGTTTTCTAATTTTTCTGGAATAATCATTGTCGTTATCCTAGTTAGGGTGTTTGGTTTGTGTTTGCCCTAATCCCTATTTATTTGATGCCACGAAATGGCAGCGCTCAGCCCACGATCGAAACAATGCTTCAGTTATACGACAAAATGTAATGAATGAGCGGCTCGCAAACCAAGGGAAAACCCGTCATTGTTCGTAATGAATCTCGCATTATTCTCAAGCGGTATCATCGAATTTTTATCATTCTTTTCAAATGATGCCACATTATTCGCAAGCGACATCATCGAATTCTTCTCATTCAGAGGATTTGTTGACCTCAGTTTCAGCTACCATCGATAGGTTAATTGGATTCTTGGAGAGTGGAATGGTTCGCTTAGCAGACTTGCCTGAGATTGAGCGAGGGCATCACCTCGATCGTGTCAAGCAAATACCGAGTATGTCACCGCCGCGGTTGGTCTCTGGGCCACCGCTTGGCCAACGTCGAGTGGCGTTAATCACGACCGCAGGCCTGCATGCTAGAACCGACATGCCCTTTAATTCGACGGGTAACGGAACCGATTACCGCGTGATTCCTGACACCACTGATGCTGCTGATCTGGTGATGAGCCACGTATCAGTGAATTTTGATCGCTCAGGATTTCTAGCGGATTGCAACGTTGTGTTTCCGTTACAAAGACTCAAAGAACTTGTCGCAGAAAAATTTGTAGGATCTGTCGCAAAGTTTCATTACTCTTTTATGGGTGCGATTTGGCCAACAACAAAGTACGAAGCTAAAGCAAAAGAGTTAGCCGAGTTACTCAAGTTGGATAACGTAGATGCTGTTGTGCTGTCTCCAGTTTGACCGCTTTGTACGTGCGCCGTGAGCGCCGTCGGCCGTTATTTAGAAGAGTGCGGGATACCAACTGTGCAGATCAGTTTGATCAGAGAGCACACTGTCGCTTTTAATCCCCCAAGAGCGCTTTGGGTGCCGTTTATGTTGGGGCGTCCGTTTGGCGCACCAACTGACACCGGCTTTCAGAAGCGAGTGTTGAAAGAGGCGATTACCCTTCTTGAGTATGATCGCGAACCAATCATTCAAGATTTTCAAGATGATGCACCGCCTGACCAACTAGGCTATGACGATCAACAGTTGGTTTGCCCTGTTAGCTTTCCGAGTCAAAGCAAGGTTGGCACGCTGAGAGAGCGGGTAATCAGCGAGGTTGCACAACTGCAAGCCTGGCATGAGGTGAGTCTTCAGGCACGTGGTCGAACCACTTTGGGGGTCACTGGCGCATCGCCTGAACGACTCGCAGATTTTGTGACCTCGTGGTTAGGTGCAGAACCTGAGCTGATTTTGCACGATGCTGAGCAGGCCGCGGCCGTTAGCGTAAAGTTCGCAACCGATGAGCTAAAGTCATTTTATTTTGAGGCCAAGCTTGCCCAGCCCGGTCAACATAGCGCCAAGTCTTTACAAGATTGGTTTTGGTTTGAAACCAGCGCCGGCGAGGCATTTTTAGCACTACGTACAAAGTTTGCTGCTGAGGGTGACCCTGAGTTTAAAGGGCTGGCTACCCTCAGTATGGTGCCTCGGGTGGTTTTAGATTCACTGGCAAAGCGTTAGGGGGATTGATCTTGAAGGGTTTAGCGAAATGACACTTCCGCATGGCGTACCAGCAGGTTTTGAGCCCATTTTTATGGTCGAGCCATTCACACAACGCATTGGCCCGATCTACTCGAAACCCGATGGTGCCAATCAGTTCAAGCTAGGTTTTCTGGTTGACGAGTCGCACTTGAACATCGAGCGTGTCGTACACGGAGGGATGTTATCTACCGTCGCAGATCAAGCGATTGGGATCAACGTCGCCCACGCCAACAGTCAAACAAACGATGTGTTAACGATGCATCTCTCAGTCGACTTTATTAGCCCGGCAGTTTTAGGGGATTGGGTTGAGGCGACTGCGACGCTGAGCAAAGTCAGTGGTCGCGTTCGTTTTGGTAACTGCGAGCTTAAAGTGGGTGAGCGTTTGGTTTTAAAGGCGTCGGCAATATTTGCAGCGAGAGCGACGCAACGTCTAAAGCCCCTTTAAAGTCACGCCTCAATGCGATAGATGCGTATCGCATTTTGTGCAAACAGCTTGAGCTGATCAGCCATCGGAAGATCCGCTACCGAGCGTTTAAATTGTGTGTAAATGTAATCCCAACTTCCTTTCAGGCTATCGACCGGAAAGTTAGACGCGAACATGCAACGGTCGACGCCGAACATAGCTATTGTTTCGCGAATAATTGGACCATTCTCTTCTAAGGTCCAAGGCCTGTCTGCTACGCATAGCCCTGAAATCTTGCAAGAGACATTCGGTAGATCAGCCAGTGCTTGCATGCCTTCGCGCCAAGCTTGCATTGAGGCAACATCTCTATGCCAAGGATAGCCAGTGTGATTCAAAATAATATTCATCTGCGGGTAGCAGGCGGCTACCTCTGCGCCTTCTTTTAGGTGCCACCAAGGTAGTCGCAGATCCCAAGACAAGTTGTATTTTTCAAGCAAGGCCAAACCTTCAATCCATTTCGGATCCTGCAAACTGCGAGGTTGGCCTTTTACGCTGTCTGTTGGGGTTGCAGCGATGATGGGCTTGGTTCGGATTCCTCTGACGCGTTTGTACTGAACCTGCTGTGCCAGTATCTCTTCTGCGTTGGGGGTGTCGACCCACGCATGGGCGACGATCACAGAAGGTAAGCCGTAATGTTCACTGACTTCGCTGAACCATTTTGTTTCTGCCACTTGCTGCGAGCGGTCGCACTCGGCTTCAATCGCCACTGTTCCGATGACATTATGCAGCGCTGTATCTCGCAGATATTCTGGCGCGAGGTAGGTTCTTTGAATCGCGGAATAGTTACCCAGCCAATTGGGCTCGGCGTGTATCAACCAATCATATTTGATGTGTCCCTGAAGATCCCACAAGTGGTGGTGAGCATCGACAATAGGAATATCGGCTTGCGGATCGTTATCTATTTTGGTCATCTGGTAACAAGTATTCAATGTTTTGGGGCACAGTGACGCATGACAGTTATATAGTATACCGATAGAGCTTAGACTGACTTCAGCTATTGCCAAACCTCGGCGCCAGCCACTTTAGAGCAAACGACAAGGGCTCACACTGCAAATATCCTGACTACCCTATGCCAGATGAGGCGACAAGCAGCCTTGTCTTGGGCGACTTGTAAAAAAGTGCAACAGTTCGGCCTTGGCTATTGAATTCTGTTGGCTTGCAGCTCAAACTAGATGCTTCGGGTGCTGGTGCCTGAATTGGCGCAGGCGTAGCAACCATGTGCCTCAGCGTCATTGGTATAAATATTTCGATGTTTATGTTTTTAGTGAAATAGCGTTACGAACAGTCGGTCTTCAGGTATGTAAAGTCGATCTGGGCAGCCAGATCGACTCAGTGCAAACTCTTGTTGATCAAGAATCTAGTGGGTTCCCTATTGCCGCATTGGCTTCAGGGGCTTTTGCTACGACTTCGAATCACTAAATTCATTCAATTGACATCCTCCCCGTCCTCAGTCGATGACTGCCGCTTGCGCGAAAAGGACGGGGATTCCTACGGTGCTCAGGCAAATGCTGCCTGAGTCACTTCGGTGGGTTCCTGCTTCATCGAGCGGTCTGACTGCACCGACTCTCCACGGGCTAACAAGCGGTATCCCCGCTCTAAAACATTGATCGCGCCGACCACATCGGCGTGATTTTCGTAGCCGCAAATTTGATTGAAATCAGCCGAAATCGTATGAAACAATTTTTAGCAAAGCCCTGCTTGAGTGTCAGATTCAACGGCTCCATACTTTGCTCATAGCAAATATCAATCGTGATAATTTTTTTTGAAGAGAGTCGCTATGAACATCACCCTGAAAGACGCGTACTTCAGTTGGTCTGAGCAAGAGTCCTTCGGTTAGACGCCCGCTAAAAGAGATTTGGTCTAACATAGTCTGCAGAAACAAAAAAAACGATATCTCTGGAGACACAAAAATGATGAACGTAATCCGAAGAGTGGGCACCATAGTTGCCCTATGTTGTTTAACTGGAGTGGGGTTGGGAGCGGCTGCTCAGGCGCAGACTGTCGCGGCGTCCTGGCCCAATAAACCCCTGCGTATTGTGGTTGGGTTTCCGGCGGGCTCGGTGACTGACACTGTGGCGCGCGTGATGGCCGAGCAATTGGCAAAATCGTTAGGACAGCCGGTCGTTGTTGAGAACAAACCCGGCGCGAACGGCGCCATTGGCGTGGGCGAAGTTGCCCGGGCAACATCCGACGGCTATACCTTGCTTGTCACGAATTCGAGCAGCATCACGATCAACCCACAGCTGTACAAACAGATCACCTACAAAGCGTCAGATTTTGCGCCGATTACGATGATCATCGAGGCACCGTTCATTTTGGCGGTAAATCCAGAGTGGGCACAAAAAAATTCAGTGAATAACACCCAAGATCTAATCCGTTACGCTCAGGCACAGCCCGACAAATTGACTTACGGCTCAGGTGGGCAAGGCAATATGGCGCATCTCATTTTTGTGTCTCTCAGCAACCGTGTCAACATCAAAACGACGCACGTGCCCTACAAAAGCGGCGCGTTGGCTGGCATGGCGATCATCAGTGGAGAACTGAGCGCTGGCTTTGATACCTTAAGCGCGGTGCCGAATGTTCGGGCGGGCAAGCTCAAGGCGTTGGCGGTTACTTCGTCAAAGCGTATTGCTCAACTGCCTGACGTGCCGACAATGGCTGAGGCGGGCTTTGCTAATTTTGAGGTGCTTTTTTGGATGGGTTTGTTAGCACCCGCAGGGACACCCGAACCTATCATTACAAAACTCTTTGAAGCAGCTCGGCTGATTACGACGAACGCGAAAGCTGAGGCTGTTTTAAAAAGTAATGGTGATCCGGTCATGCTAGATCCGAAGAGCTTTGCGAATCTTATTAAAAAAGAGGTACCGTTGTGGGGTGAGGTGATCCGTCGCGAGGCCTTAACCCTTGATTAGACTTTTAGCGTGTACATTTATGGTTCATTCAAACAAGAGCCTTACCCATGAAAAAAGCCTTGAGCGCGCTTGCGTTATGCTGCGCAGCTTTTGCGACCCACGCGCAAACGTTTGATACCTGCGTTGCGGGCCTGAGGCAGGCCGCGAGCGCGCAGGGCATCAGCGCTTCGACACTCGATTTGGCCTTCAAAGGAATCGAACCTGACGAAACGGTACTGAAGGCTTATGATTTTCAGCCTGAGTTTCGTACGCCCATTTGGGATTATTTGGCGGGTTTAGTCGATGATGAGCGCGTGGCCGATGGGCAAGCCAAGCTCAAAGAGTGGTCTAAGACGCTTGGTGAGGCCGAGCAAAAATATGGCGTCGATCGCTACACCATCGTCGCTGTCTGGGGCGTTGAATCGAACTTTGGGCGCATACAAGGTACGCGTGAACTGGTGCGTTCGTTAGTCACCTTGGTCTGTGCGAACAAGCGGCAGCCTTTTTTTAAGGGCGAGTTGTGGGCAACTTTAAAGATCGCTCAAAGCGGTGAAATCCCCTTGCAAAACTTGGTCGGGTCGTGGGCGGGTGCCTTTGGCCAAACGCAGTTTATGCCCACGACCTATCAACGGATCGCTGTGGATTTTGATGGCGACGGCAAGCGCGACATTGTGAACTCTGTACCTGACGCCCTTGGGTCGACTGCAAACTATATGAAACTGGCCGGCTGGGTGAGTGGTGCAAATTGGGGGTACGAGGTGCAGTTGCCCAAAGGCTATGCTGGGCCAACGGGGCGCACTGCGCGCCAGCCTTTAGCGCAATTCACCCAGTTAGGTATCAAGCCCCTCAAGGCTGATCAAGTAGTGCCCGCTGAGACCACTCAGGCGGCCTTGCTGTTGCCCGCAGGCTCAGCTGGCCCCGCCTTAATGGTGTTTCGAAATTTTGACGCCATGTATAGTTATAACGCCGCCGAGTCTTATGCTTTATCAATTGCCCATCTGGCCGATCGCCTGCGCGGGGCGGGGCGTTTCAGCACCCCTTGGCCAACCGACGATGCGGGCACGAGCCGCGCCGAGCGTCGCGAAGTACAGCAACGTTTGGTGGCTCGGGGCTATGACATCGGTGAGATTGACGGCATGATCGGCACAAAAAGTCGTGCCGCGATCAGTGAGTTTCAAACGTCGGTTGGAATGAAGGCCGATGGGCGCGCGGGCCAGCGCGTGCTGCAAGCGTTGCGGGCTGCAAGTGCTAAGTAGTTAAGTCGCAAGGGGGGGTACCCTTGGCGCCGATCTTGTAAGGTGGGCTTATGTTGCTTTTCTTTGCCTTCATTTTAAATACCCTTTTAGTGTTGGGCGCGATCTTGATTCACTGCGAAATTTTTGTTCCTGCTTGATCGAAAGCTGTGGAGCTTTGCTCACGTCTCTCCGCGGTTTAGGGTGCTGGTTGGGGTACGGTGATTTCGTCTCTCAGGGCTACTTGCGCTATCTGACCGGCGTCGAGGCCTTAACGGGTCTGATCCTAATCACCTAGTCGGCATTTTTTTTGTTTATCGAAATGCAAAAATATTGGACGGATGCAAAACGCCATGACAAATAAGACTTTTCTACAAAGATCGCACTACGGGTCGATGACGCTTGGCATTGCGCTTGCCTGTTGTTTGAGCGGACTCCCCGCGGCACGCGCCCAACAAAGCGCAGTACCCCAAGCCGTGATAGTTGCTCAACAAAGCGTAACGCCCAAGGTCAGCGGTAGTGCTCAACCAAGCGCACTTCCCAAACTTATCAAATTTGTGGTTCCGTTTGCGCCAGGCGGTAGCAACGACGTCTATGCACGTGCCTTAGCGCAAAAATTAGCGGTCAAACTATCTAATACAGTTGTTGTTGAAAATAAGCCTGGCGCTGGAGGTAGTATCGGTTCAGATCTGGTTTCACGCGCCGAACCCGATGGCTCAAGCTTGTTATTGATTTCGACGTCATTCGCGACCAACGCTGCTATACGCAATAACCTGCCGTTTGATCCAATCACCTCGTTTAAGGCCGTCGCCCTCGTTGCGAAGGGCGCGATGGTGTTGATTGTTGGTAGCAAGACCCCTTATCAAAGCGTCGCACAACTGATTGCCGCAACCAAAGATACCAATAACACGGTTAACTACAGCTCGGCCGGAATGGGCTCGATCGGGCAATTGAGTGTCGAGCACTTTAAGTCGCTTTCAAGCACTCAGGCGTTGCACGTGCCGTATCAGGGTATCAGCGTGGCGGTCACCAATATGATTGGGGGCAACATTGACTATATGATCACGACGCTCGCCTCGGTGGGGGGGCAACTGAAGGCGGATTTGGTGCGGCCAATTGGCGTGACTTCGCTTGAACGTTCAAAATTTTTTCCGGGTGTAGCGGCAATCGCCGAAACCTTGCCAGGGTACGAGGTTGACGTTTGGTGGGTGGTCTTTGCGCCGGCCAAAACACCTGATTCAGTGGTCAACGGTTTAAACGAAGCCATTCGTAGTGTGAGCGCTGAGCCCGATATGCTCGCTTTGTTTGCTAAAGAAGGGGCTGAGCCTACAACGCTCACTCCGCAGCAAACAGCCGAATATGTCAAACATGAGGTTGAGCGTTGGAAACAAGTTGCGCGAACGGGGCGCATTCAGGTCAACTAGAAAAAAATGAAACATGGAGCCAAAACATGAGCAAAGAACAGACCATCTTGCAGACATTTTCTGAGCTTTTTTGTAAGACTCAGTTTAAAGACGTACCTCTTGAAGTCGTGCATAAAGCCAAGCTGTTAACGATCGATTTAATTGGCGTGTCGATCGCTGGTTTGAAGATGGATTTTCCGCGGATGATGCTCGATTATCTTTCGAGCCTACGGGGCACTGAAGACGCGACTTTGTTTGGTTTCAAAGAGAAGGTGCCTGCCATTCATGCTGCCTTAGGGAATGGCGTCACCGCGCATGCCTTGGACATGGATGATGGCTATCGCTTTGGCGGTGTGCATGCAGGTGTCGCAGTGATTCCAGCTGCCTTGGCTTATGCTGAGACGCAACAGGCTGATGGAAAGTCTTTTTTGTTAGCGATGGTTCTGGGCTATGACATCGTCAACCGCGTGTCAAAGGCGATGAATCCGTCGCATCTGAATCGTGGCTTTCATACGACGGGAACGCTTGGCGTGTTAGGCGCGGCGGCGGCTTGCGGTGTACTGGCAAAGTTAAATAAAGAGCAACTGACAAGCGCGATGGGTATCGCGAGTTTGCAGGGCGCTGGCTTGTTACAAATTTTGGTCGAAGGTGCAATGGTGAAGCCGTTGCATCCGGGTAAAGCTGCGATGGCTGGTGTGCTGTCTGTTGATTTAGCCAAGCGCGGTGCGAAGGGCCCGATTGCTGTACTTGAGGGCGAAAAAGGTCTCTTCAAGGCGATGGCAGATGAGGTGCATCTGGAGACTCTGTTTGAAGGGCTTGGTCAGCATTTTTATTTGGCCGATCAATATATTAAGTTGCATGCGGCCTGTCGTCATATTCATCCGGCGGCCGATGGTGTCTTGGCGGTGATGAAAGATAAGAAGTTGGCTTTTGCTGATATTGAAAGCGTAGACGTGGCGACCTATCCGGTGGCGGTAAGTTTTTGTGGCGCGACTGAGATGCCTGATACCGCAGAGGGCGCCAAGTTTAGTATCGCCTACTCAGTGGCGATGGCTGCCTATTATGGCGACGTTGGCGAAGATCGCTATGTGCCTTCAGTTGTGACAAATCCCGAGATTCAGGGCTTGGCCTCGCGTATTACCTCAAGGTTAGATGACGGCTGGGCTAAGGCTTACCCGAGCCAGCGCGGGGCCTCGATGGTGATCAAAAGCAAGGCGGGCGCTGTGCATAAGATTGAGGTGCCATTGGCAAAGGGCGAACCTGAAAACCCTGCTTCAGACGAAGACATCATTGCTAAGTTTCGTCATAACGCTGAAGGGCAAGATCCGCAGCTGGTTGAGGCGATTCTTTCGCTCTTGCTCTCGTTTGAAAATCATTCGGTGGCTGAGTTGGCTGATTTGATGAGGCAACTGCAACGTTGATGTTGTGAATAACAAATGACAGCACCTTCTGCACGACCACAGCCTGAGTCGCTTAAAGACCTATTTTTTTCTTTTACTCTTTTAGCCATTCAAGGCTTCGGTGGCGTGCTCGCCTACATGGAGCGCGAATTAGTTGAGCGTAAAAAATGGCTCACGCGGGCTGAGTTTGTTGAAGAGTGGGCGGTTGCCCGTACGATGCCCGGGCCACCCGCTTTAAATTTAAGCATCATGGTGGGGTCGCGCTATTTTGGTTTACGCGGCGCCATCGTATCGGTTGCCGGTATGTTTTTTCTTCCCTCATTTACGATCGCTCTGATGGCGTTGGCCTATGCGCGCTTTGGTGCTGATCCTCATGTTATCGATGCCTTACGCGGCATGGGGGCGGTCGCTGCGGGGTTGTTTATTGCCACAGGGCTCAAACTGTTGACCGCGTTGAAAACCAATCCACTAGGCGTGCCGGTGTGTTTGGTGCTGGCCTGCTTGAGCTTTGTGGGTGTTGCCTTGCTGCATTGGCGCTTGGTCTATGTCATGTTGGGCTTAGGCGGGTTAGGCTATGTGTTGACCTTCATTAAGCTGCGGGGCAAATCATGAACGCGCCCTTAAGTTTTGTGATGCAGTGGACAGATTGGTTTGATTTGTTAACGCACTTCTTTTTGTTTTCGGTGAGTTCGATTGGTGGCCCGTTGGTGTTGTTGCCCGAAATTCATCATTATCTTGTGACGCAGCAGCATTGGTTAACGAGCTCGCAGTTTAGTGCGTCGGTGGTCATTGCACAGGCCGCACCAGGGCCTAATGTTTTGTTTGTGGCGTTACTGGGTTGGAATATCGGTTTCAACGCAGGTGGCTTATTCGTTGGTTTTTTTGCGGCCGTACTATGCATGGTGGGTATGCTGCTACCGAGTTGCGCATTGATCTTTGTAACCGCGAAGTGGGTATATAAAAATCGTGAACTGATCGCTGTGCGCGCCTTTAAATTAGGCATGGGCCCAATCGTGATTGCGCTGTTAATTGCCTCAGGCTGGATGCTCGCAACCGGTAACACCGAGGCTGCCCGAGATTGGCCTTTATGGGCCCTGACAGCCGCAACCACAGTGATTGTCGCGCGCACCAAGATCAATATGTTTTGGTTATTACTAACGGGTGCTACGCTTGGTGCGACGGGTTTGCTTACGATCGGTTGAAGCCAGAGCACGACTCGGCTTTTGACAAACCGGGTGTTTCTTTTCTGGCGTGCTGCGTGAGGAATTGAAATCGAACGATCTCAATTAGGCCGTCCGCACAATATCGCCCTTTAAATAGCGTTTCAGTATCGCGGGGTCGGGGTCAACGCCCAAGCCAGGTCCTTGCGGCAATTGCACTTTGCCGCCTGCGCTGCGTACCCATGGATCAAACGGGTTGCCTTCCATCTCGATCCACAAAATTTCAATCAACGGCTGCTCGATCAATGCCGAGGCAACGTGATAGCTGGCCAGTAAGCCTGGGCCAAAGTACGGGCAGTGTGGATACACCTCAACGCCGTTCGCCTGACAATAATGAATGACTTTGACCATTTCGCTAATACCGCCAACTTTGGTGACGCTGGGTTGTGCAATGTCGATGGCTTTTGCACCAATCAGAGTTTTGAAACCAAACAACCCAGCGACGTTTTCGCCCGCAGCAATCGGTACACCCTTTGCGCGTACGCTAGCCAAGCTATGTACGTCCTCGGGTGGCCAGACAGGTTCTTCTAACCAGAGCAGGCCATCATTTGCCAGCGACTGTGCCATCTCACGGGCTTTAACGGGTAGCCAGGCGCAATTCACATCGAGCATGATTTTGGCGTGTTCGGCACCTGGCGCCTGGATCGCTGCCAAAGTTGCCTCACGTGTGACTTCGTGCAGTTTAATAAAGCGATAGCCTTGGCTTGCGGCTTTAGATACATTTTTGGCGACTAGCGCAGGATCGGTATAGCAAAGCAAGCTTGCATAGGTATCAAGCTCTTTACGGGCAGGCCCGCCTAGTAGTTGCCAAACTGGTTGCTTAGCGCGCTTACCGGCCAAGTCCCACAGCGCTATTTCAATCCCTGAAAAGCCATAGACAAACGAGCCGTTGCGCCCCAGCAAGTGCGTGCCGTGCAGCACCGAGCGGGTGAGCCCGTTGATATCTGTGGCATCACGTCCAAGCACCAAAGGTGCGATGATCGAATCGATCGCCGCTTTGGTCGAAGCAATCGCTGCATGGCCAAAGGCTTCGCCCCAGCCGACCAAACCATCTTCAGTTTCTACCTTGACCAGTAAGATCTCAAGATGATCCCACAGTTGACCGGCGAAGCGGTTATGTGGCCCATCCATGGTGAAGGGGATTGAGATCACAGAGGTTTCGATGGCGGTGATTTTCATGGTTGGGGTCAATCCTGTTTGAGGAGTCGAGAATTTTTTTGTAGGATAGCAGCTACTTGTACGCTGCAACGCACCATGACTTTAGGCGGCGCTTTAGGCAACAAATCGTGCCAGCCTTGGTGACCTGTGTTTGCGCAAGGTTATTTCTCTGATAAATTGGCTCATCGATGACGCAAAGCATACGGTGCGCGCAGAGCTAAAGCTTGCGAACGTCGCATTGACGCAGATCACCCGCAGTATTAAATACAACAGTGAGAGACAAATGCCATCAAAATTAAAACTTCGCCCCACCACGAATCCAGATGGCACGCCGATTGCCGTGCATGTTGCGCCTGATAATTCGGCTTGGCGTGCGTCGCACCGCGAAGCCATCATTGAGCCCGAGTTGCCCATCATTGATCCGCACCATCACCTGTGGGATCGCCATGGTCAAACCTATTTGTTGCAAGAATTTATGGCCGAGGCGCAGTCTGGCCACAACATCGTGGGCTCGGTATTTGTGGAGTGTGGTGCGTTCTATCGTAAGAACGGCCCCGAGATGATGGAGCGCCTGGGCGAAGTCGAATTCGCCAACGGCATCGCTGCGATTGCCGCAAGTCAGGTGTATGGCAAGACGCAAGTGTGCGCAGGCATCGTGGGCTCGGCGGATCTGACCTACGGTACCGAAATCGGCAAACTACTCGATGCGCAAATTGCCGCGGCGGGAGGGCGCTTTAAAGGCATACGTTTAATTACTAAGTGGGATGCGGACGAGCAACTGAATAACGGACGTTACCTGATCCCGCCTAAGCTAATGTCGGATCCAGATTTTCGTAAAGGCTTTGCTGAGCTCGGGCCGCGTAATCTAAGTTTTGATGCGATGATTTATCATCATCAGATCTCTGAGGTGATCGACCTTGCTCGTACATTTCCTGACACAACAATTATCTTGAATCACATTGGCGGTTTGATCGCCAAGACCCGCACGTATCTGGCAAAAGAAAAAGAGGCGACTGACACTTGGCGCGCCTCGATACATGAACTGGCAAAGTGCCCCAACGTCTACATCAAACTCGGTGGCTTAGGGATGGCGTATTTAGGTTTTGGTTTTGAAAAACTGACTAAGCCTGCTGATTCAACTCAACTTGCAGCAGGCTGGGGCCCGTTGTTTGATGACTGCATCGAAGCGTTCGGTGCCCAGCGCTGCATGTTTGAAAGTAATTTTCCGCCTGATCGCGCTTCGGTTGATTACCACGTGATCTGGAACGCCTTCAAACGCGTCGCAGCAAAGTATTCTGCGGCCGAGAAGCAGGCTTTGTTCTTTGGCACTGCGGCTAAAGCTTATCAATTGAAGATTGATTGAGCGCTCGCGCAAGAGCTCAGGCGCGCGACTTTGATGGATGCGTGCCCGAAGCTTAAATCGTTGGTGTTTACGCATAATCCTCCGCCATGCAAGTAACTTCTAAACCCCTGCTGTATTCATACCGCCGTTGCCCGTACGCGATGCGTGCGCGCATGGCGTTGTGGTGTGCAGGTGTGCAGGTTGATTTGGTCGAGATCAGTTTGCGCGACAAGCCAACAGCGATGCTGGCGGTGTCACCAAAGGGCACGGTGCCTGTACTGCATTGTGCAGAGGGTTTAGTGCTAGAAGAAAGCTTGGCGATTATGCGTTGGGCGCTTGGGCAGCATGATCCGCAAGGGTGGTTGCTACAGGCTGATCAGCTCGAGCAGTTGAAGCTGGTTCAGCTCAATGACTCAGACTTTAAACATTGGCTTGATCGCTATAAATATGCCGAGCGCTATCCAGAGTACGGTGCTGAGTATTACCGCGAGCAGGCTTTGGCTTGTTTAATTGTTGAGCTTGAACAACGCTTGACCGCAACACCTTATCTTGGCGGGCAAACTCCTTGCCTAAGCGATGTGGCGATTTTTCCGTTTGTGCGGCAATTTGCCGCGGTAGATGCCGCCTGGTTTGCGCAAGACTTGTGGCCAGCGACACGAGCCTGGCTTGAGGGCTGGCTTCATAGCAGCTTGTTTAAGACAGTGATGGATAAGAACCTGGCGACGCGCCAATGCCTTGGTTGACTCACTGCCATAGGGTGAGACGACCTGTACGTTTTTTGTTTGTAGCTCGAAGAGCTCTGTGCTCAACAAAGCGATCTGCCCAGCGGGCAAAGGTTATCGCTTGTTCAGTAATGTGGCGGTAACTCGTCGCGCAGACTGGGTAGCTGTGTGTTGCGCTCTTGGGGCATCTGCTGCCGCAGGCTAGCAAGCTCTTTGGCCAAAAACTCAATTTGCTGTTGTTGCCTAAAAAGCGTCTGGTTGAGTTGATCGATTAAATCGTCGGCTAAACCGATTTTGATTTCGAGTTCGGCGAGACGCTTTTCGAGAATGTCGTCAGGGTGCATATTGAGTTAGTGTAGAAGTGAACGGCTCTAAGAAGGTCGTTACGCATCAAAGAGTGAGTGACGCAGAGCTGTCACTTGGGTATTGTATATTCAGAGCTAATAAATGATTCGCTGCACGGGTTAATTAAGATCAATGCACTCAAGGTCTTGCTCGATGGTACAGGCGAGTTTTCACGGAGCACTGGATGAAAGTCGGCATAAATGGTCTAGGACGAATCGGGCGCTTGGCGTTGCGGGCAGCGATGGGCGCCGCCGAGCGGCAGAGCGATGATCCGCGTGCGGGCAACCGGCTTGAGGTTGTGCACCTCAATGAACTTAAAGGCGGCGCCTTAGCCACCGCACATTTGCTTGAATTCGATAGCGTGCAAGGCCGTTGGCGTGCCAATATTCAAGTTGAGAATGAACACGCAATACGCATCAACGATCGGTCGCTGTCGTTTTCATCGCACGCCACAGCTGCCGAGATCCCTTGGGGTGACATGGGTGTTGAAGTCGTGCTTGAATGTACGGGTAAATTTTTAACCCCAGAAACCTTGCGAGGGCATCTTGATCGTGGGGCCAAGCGCGTGATTGTCGCCGCACCCGTTAAAGTCGGCAACGTCTTAAATGTTGTCGTAGGCATTAACGAACACTTGTACGACCCGGCCCAACACCCCATCGTGACTGCCGCCTCGTGCACCACGAACTGCCTAGCGCCCGTCGTGAAAGTGATCCACGAGTCGATCGGTATTAGACATGGTCAGATCACGACAATTCATGACCCAACAAACACTAATTTGATGGTCGATGCACCACATAAAGATTTGCGTCGTGCGCGTAGTGCGATGTTGAGTTTGGCACCGACGACCACTGGCAGTGCAACGGCGATCGCGTTGATTTATCCCGATCTCAAAGGCAAGCTAAATGGGCACGCTGTGCGTGCGCCAGTTTTGAACGCCTCATTGACCGACTGTGTGTTTGAGTTGCAGCGCGAAACCACCGCGCAAGAGGTGAACGCCTTGTTTGCCCAGGCTGCGCAGGGTGCTTTGGCAGGTATCCTTGGATACGAAACCCGCCCCTTAGTCAGCGCCGACTATGCGCGCGACACGCGTAGCTCAATTGTTGATGCCTTATCCACCATGGTGACGGCTGGCACGATGCTCAAGGTCTACGCCTGGTATGACAACGAAATGGGTTATGCCTGCCGTATGGTGGATTTGGCCTGCCATATGCAGCAGCAAGGGATCTAGGTCTAGATGACGACCACTAATCCCGCTGCTGCAAGAAACTACGGCATCGTA
>Ga0209135_1000005_pt1 | contig 77691 bp, 71 predicted proteins | sample LauGreSBDMM110SD_4_FD_187570 | JGI IMG/M metagenome (GOLD analysis project Ga0209135, IMG submission 187570) | Freshwater lake microbial communities from Lake Michigan, USA - Su13.BD.MM110.SD (SPAdes) (version 3) | ecosystem: Environmental > Aquatic > Freshwater > Lake | place: Lake Michigan... | reverse complement strand
GTTATTTAACTTTACGCGTGCGTTCGTTGGGCACATTCGCGGAGGCTTAGCGCAAACCGCGATCGTGGGTAATGTCTTTTTATCTGGTATTTCAGGTTCATCGGTGGCAGATTGCGCAGCGACCTCGCGTGTGTTTGTGCCACAACTGACAGCAGCCGGCTATGGCCGTGGCTTTGCCGCTGCGGTGTGTGCAGCTGCCGCCACGCTCGGGCCCATTATTCCCCCTTCAATCTTGATGGTGATTTATGCCTGGCAAGCCAACGTTTCGCTGGGCGACTTGTTTATTGCAGGCTTGCTTCCAGGCGTTGTGATGGCCGGTGCGATGATGCTGGTGATTGGCTGGACTGCTCGCAAGCGTGGATTTCCAAAAGACGCGGCGTTCAGTCGGACTCGGCTTTACCACGCTTTTCGCCATGCCCTTTGGGCGTTGGCGATGCCGATATTGATTCTAGTCGGCTTTCGGATGGGAGTATTTACGGCAACCGAGATCGCTGCCGTTGCTTGCGCCTACTCGTTGATTATTGGCCTGTTCGTGTATCGCACCTTAACGTGGCGTGGTTTGCCGGCGATTCTGCTCGCAACGGGTCGTGAGACCGCTGCAATTTTGGTGATTGCTGCAGGTGCAGCCCCCTTCGGTTGGATCTTGGGTGTTGAACAAGCGCCCCAGCAAGTTGCAGCGTTGCTCACTTCGATTACGACTTCGCCTTGGGCAATTTTGTTGATCTTGAATGTGGCCCTGTTGATCGCTGGGATGTTTATGGAAACACTCGCCATCATGATCATCGTGGTGCCGATTTTGATTCCGCTGTTGACGGCGCTTCAAATCGATCTTCTGCACTTTGGTATTGTGCTGCTAGTGAATTTAGTGATCGGGCAAATCACCCCACCTGTGGGGGTGTTAATGTTTGTGGCAAGCTCGGTCTCGCGAACTCATCTCGGCTTGATTGTGAAAGAAATTGGGCCCTTTGTGTTTGCGCTGATTGGCGCGCTCGCAATCTTGACCTACATCCCAGCCATCTCAACGTGGTTACCTCGAGTGCTCAATCACTGAGCTAAGACCAAGTTACCGCCTTTGATGACCTTGTTCCATTTTTCAATTTCAACCGGTATGCGCGCTTGAGCAGACGCGGTGCTGCCGCCAATGACGGTCATACCGATTGCACCAAGTTTTTCAATGACATCGGGTCGTTTAAGAATGATGTTGACTTCGAGGTTGAGCCTTGCGACGATCTCAGTGGGCGTGTTCGTTGGGGTAAATAAGGTGTAGTTGGTTGCTGCTTCATAGCCCGCCAAGCCCGCTTCGATAAAGGTTGGTACGTCTGGCAACGTGCTCGTGCGCGTAGCGCTGCCCACCGCTAAGGCGCGTGTCTTTCCGGCGCGAATATTGCTCAAATGAGCGGGAAGGCTATCGAGTGACATCGCCACGCGACCAGACAGTAAGTCGGGCATAAATTGCGTCGTGCCACGATACGGAACATGCACAACATCTATGCCAGACATTTGTTTAAATAATTCCATATTCAAATGAACTTGACCGCCTACGCCCGACGACGCATAGCTTAGTGCACCCGGTTTTGCTTTGACCAAGGCGATCAACTCTTTTAAATCTTTTGCCGGGACGTCGACGTTAACAACAAGTCCGACGAGGCCAAAGCCAAGTTGCACAACGGGTAGCAAATCACGTTGCATCTCAAAGCTCAGTGCAGGGTGTGCATGAGGTGCAATCGCGTAGTCAAGTATGCTGCCGACCATCAGCGTGTAGCCATCGGGTGCACTGCGGGCGAGTTGTGCCGCGCCAATCGTGGCGCCCGCACCTGGCCGATTTTCAACTGTGATGGTGCTGTTTAACGCGGGTGCTAGTCGCTCGGCAATGATTCGCGCGACGGTATCGACACCACCTCCGGCAGGGTAGGGTGAAATCACGGTGATTGGTTTGCTTGGCCAGGCTTGCGCATAAGCAACGCTCGTAAACAGTGAGAGCGCTGCGTAAGCGACAAAGCGCAAGGCTTTTGTACGATATGCTGGGATAGGGTGGGGGAGGCACGTGAACATGTTGAAACCTTTAAGTTGGGTATGCATGACAGGATTCAGTTTGAAACAGAGACAACAGAAGAGGGTGTTAGTCCCTTCGAAAAAGCGATTTGGCAGCCTAACCCTTCGCGAGCGATATGATCAAAGCACTCATCGGTCCAGCAAAGTGAGTGCGGCGTCAATAGTACCTGTCGCATCTTGAGTAAGGGGTTGTCAGTTTGAATCGGCTCTTGCTCAAAGACATCAAGCCCAGCGCCGGCGATCACACCTTGATTTAACGCGTCGACCAAAGCAAGTTCATCTATGATTGGGCCGCGTGCCATATTGATGAGAAACGCGGTTGATTTCATTTTTGAAAGGCGTTCGCGGTTGATAATGTAGCGTGTTTTTTCATTCAGGACTAGAGTCGTGACTAGAAAATCACTTTGCGCTAAAAGAGTGTCTAGATCAACTAAAGACGCCCCACACGCAGAGACTGCGTCAGCTTGAACGAAGGGATCGCACGCCAGCATCCGCCAGCCAAAGGGCCGCGCTAGTGCAAGCAGTTCTAAGCCGATTCCCCCGGCGCCCAGCACGCCTAAGGTACGAGTGGTAAGGCCAAGACCCATGTGATTGGTGCGAGTGTTCCATTCGCCCTGACGGATCAGATTGTCTTTTGCGAATAAACGCCCAGCTAGTGCAAAAATCATGGTGAGCGACGCGACAGCAACCGGGCGACGAACGGCAATCGGCGTATTGGTGGTGAGGATGCCTTTCGCGGCCAAGGCGGCGACATCGACCGAGTCGTAGCCTACGCCGTGGCGCGAGACTAAGCGCACGCGACAGTCTGAGCGAGCGATCGACCTGGCGGTGACTGCGGGGCTGTTGACGTGCAGGCCGTCATAGCGTGCCATGATGTCAGGCGTAATTTCGGTGACTGTTTCATCAATGAATTCCCAGTCGATATGTTGTTCTTGCTTCAAAAGTTCGAGCGGGCCTAAGCCAAAGCTTGGCGAACCGTCACTGGTCAGCAGATCTCGTGTGATCCCAAGGCGAAAAGTCATGTTCAGGCTCCGGTTTTGATATCGTCAATTAAAGTGCCCATGGCCTGTTGCAACAGACCCGAGTCTGTGCCTGCGGCCAGCATCGTATAGCCCATGGCTTTGGCACGTGCGATCCACGCTGGGTCCGTTGCCATGAAGCCCGCGATTTTTCCGTATTGTCGGGCGACGTTTGCCACGCGTGCCATGGCCTCTAGAAATACAGGATTTTCGAACTGAGCAGGGATCCCCATAAAGTTTGTGAGGTCGAAATGCCCTAACCAAAGAACGTCGATCCCGTCGACGGCAGCGATCTCTTCGATATTGGCAAGACCACGCTCAGTTTCGATTTGCGCCATGATCAGGGTGCGTGCATGGTAAGCCTGTACTTTTTCGGTGACAGCGCCGCCTTGGTAGTCACATTGTGCGAAGCCAAAGGCAGCACCTCGACGACCAATGGGGGGGTAACGGCAGGATTGGACGATGCTCAGGGCGTGCTCGCGTGATTCAACCATTGGAATCATGACGCCATGAGCACCTAAGTCGAGGGCTCGGGCTAACCAGGTATATTCGCCGCGGGGTACCCGTACCATCGGTGTGATTGGAAGACCGCGACACGAGGCAAATAACCACTTTAAGGTTTCAAAACTTAAGCCAGTGTGTTCCATGTCGTAGAGCGCAAACTCTGCACCGGCATTGACCAAAATACTTGAGACACCGGGTGAAAAAAATTCAAAGATCATAGCCCCTGGCACTGTTTGGCCCGACATGATCTTGTTTTTCAAAGGTTCTTGTTGGTTCATGATTGCTCCTGATCTCAGAAAGTATTTTGTTGTGGCGATGACATAGATGAAATTATCGTTGCTGCTAAAACACTGAAAGGGCTAAGGCGCTTGAGAAAAAAACGCCAAGTTCTTCACTGGCCTTCGAAGAGTCTTGAGCAAGGGTCTTGGCCTGAAGAATCTGTTCTTTGGTTTGTGCTCGGGTCAAGATCACCTTCGACTCGATGACTTTTTTTAGACGCCAACCGGTTGCAATCTTTTCGAGTTGTCGTAGGGCACCTTGCCCATCACTGCCGGCGCAAATGAGCGCCGCGTAAGGGCGCCCATTGAGTTCATCAAGCACTTGGTAAAAGGTACGATCAAAAAAGTCTTTCATGATCCCACTGAGCGATCCTAGCATCTCGGGCGCAATAAAGATGTAGCCACTCGCTGACAGCAGATGCTCGGGTTGCACGTGTTGCGCCTGCCGCAGGATCACTTCAATCTCTGGCTCTTTTCGTGCGCCTTGCGCTACTGCCTGAGCGATTTGCTCAGAGCCTCCGGTGATCGAATGAAAGATAATGAGAAGTTGTTTCATGACGTTCACTTTTTAGCTTTACGTTCAAACATGAATTTCAAATTTTGACGCTAAGCATGAATTTCAAAAGAGCGCTGTCTAGGGCGAAGGTGCAGCGCGAAACCACAAGCCGCGCTTGAAGTAACTGAGGGTAAAGAAACCGATTGATACGCTTGCAACAACATAATGTAGTTGTTGGTATCCAGTCAAAAAAGCAGCCTCAGGAGTTTGCCCCGCAGCCAGCCCACTGGCTTCGCCGCGATCCACCAGCCAGAGCCAGCAGACCGCACCTGTGACGATCCCCAGCATACGGGTCAAGACGGCGAGACTACCTGCAACGCCACGCGACTGTGGGGGTAAATCAGCCATCATCCAGTCAGAATAGACAACTTGAAAAAGCCCGAGACCGGTTCCTTGTATTGCGATGCTCAGCACCATGAAGGGCACTGATACTGAAGAGGACCAGAAGCACATGGCTAGCAAGCCTAGGCAGCAGAAGCAGGCAGCGATGAAGCCGGTTTGATTCAGTCCAAAGCGCCGCACGAGTGCTGGGGTGGCAGCTGCCCCGGCTAAGCCACCGAGTGCCCAGGCAACCAATAAACCACCGCTTTGGGCAGAGTCCCAATGCAGCACCCGAATAAGGTAGTAAGGCAAAATGAGCGGGATCGAAAAACTACATAATTGAACGATGACGCACGACGCGTTGACCCAGCCAAAGTTTGAATTGCTACGCAGGGTATTGAGTAACAATTGAATCGTTGACAGCGATTCAGTTTTTTTTGTGGCGTCTGGTACGCCATGAAACGTGTGTTGCAAGCGCGGGTTGTGAAGCGCCAAACACGCCAAGGCCACTAAAACAATTGGCACCCGTATCCAATAGACGCCGGTCCAGCCCATCCAGGCAATGCTATAGCCGCCAATCAGCGGCGCCGCAACCGTTGCCAGGCCCGCCATGCTGCCGTACATCGACAAGGCCCGCGTGCGCTCGTGTTCGGCGTAGAGAAAGGTGACTAAGGCTGGGCCGCACGACAAAATCAAGGCCGCTGAGATCCCTTGCAGCACGCGCGCGGCTAACAGCCAGCTATAAAACGGTGACACGGCGCACAACGCAAAAGCAACTGCGCCCAACACCAAGCCCAGTCGAAAGACACGTAAGTGGCCAATACGATCGCCCAGCGCACCAAACCACAATACCAAACTACCGTAAGTCAGCACATAGAAAAGTGCGACCCAGCGAATGGTTTGAGTTTGAATTTGAAACGCCGCCGAGATCGCCGGAAACGCAACGTTGACAGCGAAATCAAGCGGGCCGACCGAGGCGCCCAAGCCCACGGCCAGCACGGCTAGCAGATTTAGAAATGGCGACGCGTTTGCTGCAGGCGACGATTTAGGCACGCTTGCCGCTTACTCGACCTTAGCACCAGAGGCTTGAACAACCTTGGCCCACTTTTCGGTTTCGGCAGCAATGACCTTGCCAAACGCTGCGGGTGTTCCGGCGATGGGGACCCCGCCCAACTCAGCCAGACGTTTTCGCATGGCGGGGTCAGCCAAGGCCTTATTGACCTCTGCGTTCATTTTTGCAATGACTTCTGCTGGCGTGTTTTTGGGCATACCCACGCCAAACCAGGCCGTTGCTTCATAGCCTTTGACTGTTGCGCCAACGGTAGGCAGGTCGGGTGCAGAAGGCTCGACGCCTTCAGAGGTGACCGCTAGGGCTCGAATTCGGCCGCCTTTGATATAGGGTACCGAGGAAGGTAAATTGTCGAAAAAGACTTGCACTTGCCCTGCGGTCAGGTCAATCAGGGCAGGGCCCGAGCCCTTGTACGGAACATGAAGCATGTTGCAACCGGTCATTGACTTAAAGAGTTCGCCCGACAAGTGCGTTGAAGTGCCGCTGCCGGATGAGGCCATATTGACTTTGCCTGGGTTGGCTTTGCAATACTCAATAAATTCAGCAACGGTTTTGACTGGTAAATTGTTTGTCGCGACCATTACGTTTGGCGTACGCACCAGTCCCGCAACCGGCGCGATATCGCGGATAAAGTTATAAGAAAGATTTTTATACAGTGAGGCGTTGATACCGTTAGCGGGATTGACCAACAACATCGTGTAACCATCGGCAGGCGAGTTGATCACAAGCTCCGTGCCAATGTTATTACCCGCGCCTGGCTTGTTTTCGACAACGACGGGTTGGCCTAGCGTTTCAGACAGCCGCTGCGCCATAATGCGAGCCAGTACATCCGTAGTGCCTGCAGGCGGGTAGGGAACAATCCATCTAACCGCTCGGGTCGGGTAGTCAGAAGCCCAGGCGCTTTGCGAGCCTGCAGCGAAAGATAAGATGGCGAAAGTTAAAAGGCGCAGTGCGTTGCTCATTTTTTTTTCCAATGATTAAGTCAGTCGAATATATCCCGTTTGCTGCAAGATGGGTACGATTTTGGGCATTTTTTAAATTGTTCTCTCGGTTCTGTAGGGCCTAAGGGTTTGCGCTAGGGCCTTGGCCCTCAAATCAATTGTTGACGTCAAAAAAATGACAATAATTTGACGATGCCCCCTATAATTTGTTGATTATTCATTGAGGGATATTTGACATGCGAGTTCTAAAACGTACGTCTCGTGCACTGATTGCAGCCTTGTTTGCGGGTAGCGCCCTGTTTGCCAGCGCCGCCGAATTGACGATCGGTTTGTCAGCCCCTATCACCTCTCTAGACCCGCATTATCACAATCTGACGCCAAACAACGCACTTTCACTCAATGTGTTTGAGGATTTGCTCTCAACCGATGAGTTTCAAAATATTAAGCCTGGCCTAGCCGAAAGCTGGCGTAATCTTGACCCGCTCACGTACGAGTTTAAGTTGCGAAAAGGCGTGAAATGGCACGATGGCTCGCCCTTTGTAGCAGCCGATGTCTTAGCCTCGCTCAAGCGCGTGCCAAATGTGCCAAACAGCCCAGCCTCGTTCGCAGTGTTTGTGCGCTCAATTGTTGAGGCGACCGCACCTGACGAGCATACGGTCATCCTGAAGACTGCGGCACCTAACCCAGGCTTGGCAAGCGACATGACCTCGGTGCGTATTATGCCGAAGGCGGTTGCAGAGTCAGCTACCACAGAAGATTTCAACAGTGGTAAGGCAATGATTGGTACGGGGCCATTTAAGTTTTCTGAATACAAGCCTGGTGATCGCGTCGTGTTGGTGCGTAACGATCAGTACTGGGGCGCAAAACCCGACTGGACGCGCGTGCAGATGCGCATGGTGGCAAACAATGCCACCCGAGTCGCGGCCTTGCTTGCGGGCGATTTGCAGATGATCGAAAACGTGCCAACCTCTGACGTCAAACGCCTGATGGGCGACAAAAATTTAGCGGTGGCGCAGGTGGTGTCGAACCGCATGATCTATCTGCATATGGATTCAAACCGTACGCAAAACTCGCCCTTCGTGCGCACTGCCGATGGCAAACCGATGGAAAATGCTAATCCTTTGACCGATGCTCGGGTTCGACGTGCCATGTCGATGGCGATTAATCGCGAGGCGATCGTTGATCGCATCATGGAAACGGTGGCGGTTCCGGCAGGTCAGTTATTGGCAGAGCAGTTTTTTGGCACAAGTAAAAATCTGAAGGTCGATAAATATGATCCTGAAGGTGCGAAAAAATTATTGGCCCAAGCCGGTTATCCGAATGGCTTTCAGTTGACCTTGCATTCTCCTAATAATCGTTACATCAACGACGAAAAGATTGCCCAGGCTATTGCGCAATTTTTGACGCGAGTCGGGATCGTGACGAAGCTCGAGACGATGCCCTCTAATATTTTCTTCACGCGCGCTTCAAAACTTGAGTTTTCAACCATCTTAGCGGGTTGGGGTGCTTCGAGCGGCGATACGAGCTCGCCTTTGCGTTCTTTGTTGGGCACGTTTGATGCAAAAACGGGTTTTGGAGCAGCCAACCGAGGGCGTTTCTCTAATGCTGAGCTTGATGTCTTGATTGCCGAAGCTGCTGTTGAGATCGACACAGAAAAACGTCGTGCGAAACTTGCTCAGGCAAGCGAAAAAGCCATTGAACAAATGGGATTGATACCTTTGCACTACGAGGTTTCAGTGTGGGCAACCAAGTCGAATGTGACATATGTGGCTCGCGCCGATCAGTACACACTAGCGCAAGAAGCGAAGCTTAAAAAATAATGTTCGTATTCATCTTGCGACGTTTGTCGCAAACAGCGTTAGTGTTGCTGGTCACATCCTTGTTGGTATTTGCCGGTTTATTCGTGATTGGGGATCCGGTTGAGATTCTGATTAGCCCAGAGGCTGATCAGATCGAGCGTGAGCGCGCTCGCGTTGCATTAGGGCTAGATAAGCCTGGCTGGATGCAATATCTGTTGTTTGTCAAAAACGCAGCGAGTGGCGATCTAGGCAAGAGTTTTGTCTATGGTCGTCCGGCGCTTGACGTCATCTTCGAGCGCATGCCCGCCACGTTAGAGCTCGCCACGGTAGCGATGTTCATCTCTATTTTCGTGGGGATCCCTCTCGGTTTGTATGCGGGTTTAAAGCCTGATAGCAGAATCGCCAAGGGGATCATGGCCATCTCGATTGTCGGCTTTTCTTTACCGACCTTTTGGGTTGGGTTGATGTTGATCATGCTTTTTGCTGTGCAGTTGGGCTGGTTACCCTCAACGGGTCGCGGCCCAACCGTAGAGTTTCTGGGGATGCAGCTATCGATTGTGCACTGGGATGGCCTGAAGTACGCCTTGCTGCCCGGTATTAATCTGGCTTTATTCAAACTCAGTCTGATCATTCGCTTAACGCGGGCTCAGGTTCGAGAGAATGTTTTGCTGGATTACATGCGTTTTGCGCGCGCAAAGGGTTTGCGTAAGTCACGTGTGTTGGGTGTGCATTTACTAAAAAATATCATGATCCCCCTCGTCACGGTGATCGGTCTTGAGTTAGGGTCTGTGATTGCCTTTGCGATTGTGACCGAGTCGATTTTTGCCTGGCCGGGGATGGGTAAGTTGGTCATTGATTCGATCTTTCAACTTGATCGCCCGGTTGTTGTGGCGTATTTGATGATTACGGTCTTGATGTTCGTGTTTATCAATCTGGTGATTGATATTCTGTATTCCATACTTGATCCACGCGTGCGTTTAACTGCCGCTAAGAACTAACCAAACAGGTTTTTGTGACGACTACTCCCCTTCTACCCGTGCAGCTTGTTGACGAGACGCCCTGGCGCCAGTTCGTGCGCGACTTTATGCAATCGCGTATCGCGTTGTGCGGCCTAGCCCTGCTGGTGACGGTGCTTTTTTTAGCCCTGTTTGCACCTTGGATTGCGCCACAAAATCCCTACGATTTAGCAAAACTTGATTTGATGGATTCGAAATTAGCGCCAGGCGCGCAATCGATGATGGGTTCGACATTTTGGCTGGGCACTGATGGCATGGGTCGCGATATGTTGTCGGCGATTTTGTATGGTCTGCGCGTGTCATTACTCGTGGGTGTCGTGAGCGGTGTCATTGCCTTGGCAATCGGCGCGAGCTTAGGTGTCAGTGCGGCTTTTTTTGGCGGCCGCTATGAACAAATCCTGATGCGTATCGTTGATATACAGTTGGGGTTTCCGGCAATTTTGGTGGCTCTGATTTTGATCGCAGTACTGGGCTCGGGTGTCGAAAAGGTGATCATGGCGCTTATCACCGTGCAGTGGGCTTATTACGCACGGACCGCCCGTTCAGCAGCTTTGGTCGAACGTAACAAAGAATACATGGAAGCCGCCCGAGGTTTGGGGTTGCCTACGTGGCGCGTGCTGCTCAAACACTTGATCCCAAATACTTTGCCGCCCTTGATCGTGGTCGGTACTGTGCAAGTGGCTCACGCTATTGCGCTCGAAGCGACCTTATCCTTCTTGGGGCTAGGCTTACCAATCACCGAGCCTTCGTTGGGCTTGTTAATCGCCAATGGCTATGAGTACATGTTGTCAGGTAAGTATTGGATTTCAGTCTATCCAGGTGTGGCGCTTTTACTCACGATTGTGGCGATTAATCTGGTTGGCGATCAGCTGCGAGACGTTCTAAATCCACGCTTAGCACGGTGAGCCCTATGTCACTTTTAGAAATTACCTCGCTTCGCACTGAGTTTTCGACTCGCCAAGGTTTACTACCTGCTGTCGATGATGTCAGTCTGCGGGTCCAACCAGGCGAAATCCTGGGTTTGGTCGGTGAGTCTGGCTCGGGTAAATCTGTCACTGGATTTTCAATCTTGGGTCTGATCGATGCGCCCGGTAAGATTGCGCAGGGCAGCATTTTGTTTGAGGGCACTGAGCTAGTCGGCGCGAGCGACGAGACGCTGAGGCAGCTGCGCGGTGATCGTTTAGCGATGATCTTTCAAGATCCGATGATGACGCTAAATCCCGTCTTGCGTGTTGACACGCAAATGATCGAGACTATTCAAGCGCACCGATCAATGTCGTCTGAAGAGGCGCGCGCCCGCTGTCGTGAAGTGCTGGTGCAAGTGGGGATTGCCTCCCCAGACGAACGACTCAAGCAGTATCCACACCAGTTTTCTGGTGGTATGCGACAACGTGTGGCGATCGCAATCGCGCTCTTATTGCGGCCGGCGTTAATTATTGCTGACGAACCAACGACAGCACTCGATGTCACCGTGCAGGGTCAGATCTTATTTGAAATGCAACGCTTAACCCGCGAGACGGGCACAGCGTTGATTTGGATTACGCACGACCTGGCCGTGGTGGCTGGCTTGGCCCAGCGCGTGGCAGTCATGTACGCAGGGCGAATCGTTGAAAGCGGTACGGTTCAACAAGTGCTGAACACGCCCTTGCACCCTTATACGCGCGGCTTGCTGGATTCTGTTCCTGCCAATAGCGAACGCGGTCAGCGCTTGCACCAGATCCCAGGTATGACACCCTCTTTGGTGAATCGTCCTAAAGGTTGCGCGTTTCGTAATCGCTGCAGCTATGCGCAGGCTGACTGCGAGACGGATCCTCCGGTACAAAACTTTGAGCACGAGCACATGGTGCGTTGTGTGCGACCGTTGACAGAGGTTAAACGATGAGCGCTAGCGTGCCTCTTCTAGACTTACGAAAAGTCAGCAAGCGATTCACGACTTCGCCTGACTTGATTGAACGACTGGCCGCCAAGTTTGGGTTTGCGGCTGCCGCTCAAACAGTGCATGCAGTCGATCAGGTGTCGTTTTCAATTGCGGCGGGTGAAGTCATTGGTTTGGTGGGTGAGTCGGGCTGCGGCAAATCTACGTTGGGTCGTGTGATTGCGGGTTTGCACAAAGCGACCGAAGGCGAGGTGTTGTTTGAAGGTCAACCGCTGAAGTATGCGCCAGGTGTGCGACCTGCGATTCAGATGATTTTTCAAGACCCCTTCGCCTCGCTCAATCCACGCAAACGCGTGGGCGATGCCATTGTCGAAGCACCCATCGCGCATGGCTTGATTGCTGCCAGTCAAGCGAAAGAGCAGGCTGCACACTTGCTTGAGCAAGTTGGTCTTGACGCCTCGTATGTCAGACGCTTTCCGCATCAGTTTTCGGGCGGACAACGCGCACGAATTGGCATTGCGCGCGCGTTGGCAGTTCAGCCCACGCTATTGGTTTGCGACGAGGCGGTTGCTGCGCTTGATGTCTCGATTCAGGCGCAGGTTCTGAACCTGTTTATGGATTTGCGCGAACGTTTGTCTCTGACCTATCTGTTTATTAGCCATGATCTGGGTGTCGTGCGTCATATTGCTGATCGCGTTGTCGTGATGTATCTCGGGCGCGTCGTTGAAATCGGTCAGACCACCGAGTTGCACGACCATCCGAATCATCCTTATACACAAGCCTTGCTGGCAGAGGTTCCCCGACTCGATCGTCGCAATATCGACTACACCCCGATCAAAGGTGAAATCCCTTCTCCGCTGTCACCACCCACCGGCTGTCATTTTCATCCGCGTTGTCCTCATGCAAAGCCCGTGTGCGCTGAGCAAGCCCCGCTGCTGCGCGAGCTCTCAAGCGGTCATTGGTCTGCTTGCCATCTAAATGCTTGACATCCTCCTTGCCCTGAACGGCGAGGTTTTACGCGCAAATCCGATAAATACTTTTAGGTCGTTATCATGACTTCATCTTCGCCTTCGCCTACGCCGACTTACCGCATCGAATTGACTCCCCCTGATATTTCGAGTTATGAGGCTGGCAATACGGGTACACCTTACGTCACCACGTTTGATTCGGGCAAGCCTGGTCCGCACGTGCTGGTGCAAGCCTTGACGCACGGCAACGAGTTATGCGGCGCGATTGCGCTTGATTACTTGTTTCGTGAAGGCGTGCGCCCCGTGGCAGGACGTCTCACCTTTGTCTTCGCGAATATTGAGGCGTTTGCCAGTTGGGATACCAGCAATCCCAACCGCAGTCGCTACGTCGATGAGGACTTCAACCGCGTTTGGTCAGATGAGACGATGAAAGGCACCAGAAACTCCACCGAGCTGCGTCGGGCAAGAGAATTGGTGAAGTTTGTCGATGCGGCTGATTTTGTCTTAGACATTCATTCGATGAGCGAGCCCTGTGCCCCAATTATGGTTTGTGGTGCGACGGGTCAAGGTGGTGAAAAAAGTGCTGCCTTTGCACGCAAGATGCGGGTGCCGCAAAATCTGTTAATCGATACTGGGCATCCCGCTGGGCTTCGTATGATCGAGAGGGGGGCTTTCGGCGATCCACAGGCGCCTCAAACTGCGCTATTGATCGAGTGCGGTCAGCACTGGGAGCGCTCAAGCGTTGACGTCGCGATTGATACCGCGCTGCGGTTCTTGCAAACAACGGGTGTGGTAGATGCTGCGTTCGTCGAGCCGCGTTTAAGAATACAACCCACTGCTCAGACAACCATCAACGTCACGCAGGCGGTGGTCGCGAAAAGTTTATCGTTTAGATTTGCCAGCCCTGTGACGGGCTTGCAAGTGATTGCCAAGGCGGGCGAGCCCATCGCCTATGACGGCGCTGAAGTGATCGTCGCGCCTTACGATCATACGGTCTTGGTCATGCCCTCGCTGGCGCATTTAAAGGTTGGCACAACAATGGTCAGGCTAGGGCGCGCCACGCCGGGCTAAGCCAATGGTCAGGCTTGGGCGCTCAACGCCAGGCTAAGCGGCCTCACTCAATTTTTACCCCAGCTTGTTTGGCCACTTGCCCCCATTTCACAACCTCTTCATGCACGTACCGTTTGAATTGCTCAGGGGTGCTTCCCACAGGGGTAGCCGAGATTGTTGCAAACTTTTCTGCAATTTCGTCTGATTTCAAGATCGCGATGGTCGCTTTTGCAAGCTTTGCGATGATGTCTGGTGGCGTGCCAGCCGGTGCAAACAAGCCATTCCATGAATCGGCTTCAAAATCAGGCATACCAGCTTCAATCATCGTGGGAAGGTCGGGTAATTGCGCCAATCGTTGGCGACCCGCGACGGCAATCGCTCTGACCCTGCCATTTAAGATCGTGGGCATGACACCGCTCGCTGTCTTAAAGCCCATGGCGACATTGCCGCCCATGACATCAGTGAGTGCAGGAGCCGCACCTTTGTAAGGGATGTGCAACATATCTAAATTGGCTCTTAGCTTCAGTAGTTCACCAGCATGATGTTGCAAGCCACCCGCACCCGAAGACGCATAGCTTAGCTTGCCCGGGTTGGCCTGCACATAGGCAATCAACTCAGCTAAATTTTTTGCTGGGATATTGTTGTTGACGACCAAGATACTAGGTGACGACATGATCTGCGTGATGTGAACAAAATCACGTTCGGTGTCATACCCCAAGTTTTTGTACAACGCCATGTTGGTGGTGTTGGCGATTGTTCCTAACAGCAGGGTATAGCCATCGGGCTTGGCACGTGCGACAAACTCAGAGCCAATGTTTGAACCGCCACCGGGTTTGTTTTCGACGATGATGGGTTGCCCCAATTCTTTTTCAAGTCGCACCGCAACCAGTCGCGCGAAGATATCGGTCGGCCCGCCGGCCGCAAAACTGACGATCAGACGAATCGGTCGCTCTGGATAAGTAGTTTGGGCCAAAGTGGTGTTTGAACCGAGGCAGCTAAAAATAAAAATGATCAGAGATAACAGGCGATGCACAGTGGGTGCGTTTGGGCGAGGTGAGGGTGCGCGCATACTTTGTCTCTTTTGATGTTTTCTCAGTATAGATTGTTGCTAACTATAATGTCTGGGGTAACATAAACCCATAGAAAATGACAAAGGAGTAAGCGCCATGGGTCACACAATCGAACAATTTGCTAGCCAGTGCCACGACTTGCTTAAAAATAGTCCAGGGCCTGCTGGGCGTCAAAAAGTGGCTGAAGCGTTAAAAGGCGTATTGCTAGACGAGACTTTTATTGCCAAGCACCTTACCCCGACCACGGGCGAGCGCGAAATTATTTATGAAGATCCTGAATTAGGGTTTGTCATTGTGGCGCATCACTATTTAGGGCCAAAGAGTTCTGATCCACACGATCATGCACATTCGTGGGCAATCTATGGCCAAGCGCGCGGCACCACTGAAATGCGCGACTATCAAAAAATTGAAGATGCTAGCGCTGACAAACCTGGCAAGGTAAAGGTCACCAAGTCTTACGCACTGACCCCAGGCATTGCACACGTGTACAACGAAGGTGATCTACACGCACCAGAGCGCAAAGGCTCGACAAGTCTGATCCGCATTGAAGGGACAGACATGTCAAAGGTTAAGCGTTTTAAATACGACGTGGTGTAAGTTTCGCGCGATTATTGCGGTTCAAATCCTGCATCTTTGACCATCTGTTTGAGAAACGGTCGTGTTTTTACCAAATAATCTTGAAATTCTTTAGGTGAACTCGCGATACCGGTATAGCCATTAAAGCGAACGTATTTTTCGTTGAAGTCTGGCGTTTGCATGACCTCAAGTACATCGCGCGCAATCTTATCGACGATAGGTTTTGGGGTGCCGGCAGGGGCGACCAACATCATTTTGAAACTTAAGTCGGTCTGGTTAAAACCCAGCTCGGTGAGAGTCGGTACCTCTGGAAACATCCAATTGCGTTTAGTGCCGTTCGTGGCGAGGGGCCGTAAGGTTTTGGCCTCAATTTGCGGTCTGGCTAAGTGGGGTGGCAGCCACGCGCTATCGACCCGTCCGCCAAGCATGTCGCTGATAATAGGTACCATCCCGTTGTACGGAATGTGATTCATTTTGTACCCTCCAGTCAGGCCGCCCAAGAGTCGCATACGAAACTCTGATGGGCTACCGACGGCCTCTGAGCCAAAAGTCACCTGTCCTGGCTTAGCCTGAGCCAGCGCCAACAGCTCTTTTAAGCTGCTGATATTTAGGTCTGGCCTCACCACGAAGAAGGCTAAGCCTTCTGCTAAGCGCATAATCGGCTCAAAATCTGTTTCGGGGTTGTAGTTCAGGCCTTTTTTAAGCAGCGGATTCACTAAAAACGCAGCGTCGCTCGCAATAAAAACGGTGTACCCGTCTGGTTTGCTTTTGGCAACATACGCAGCCCCGATGGCCTCAGACCCACCTGATTTATTTTCAACCACAACAGATTGCCCCCACTTTTTTTCTAAGCGGCTTGCTAACGCACGGCCTAGTAAATCAGTGATACCGCCTGGTGTATAAGGGACGACGATTTTGACGGTTTGAGAGGGGTAGTTTGTCGCGGGATCCGCGGCTTGCACGATGTGAGTCGTGCTCAAAGCAGTCGCTAAGGCGATCAATGAGAGGAGTCTATTGGCTTTCATGGCTGTCTCGGTCAGTTTATATGGATCCGGTTTTTTCACGACGCGCTATTTGTATTGGATCCTGAGTTGTGGGGAATAGATTAGCGCCTTTTGTCATGCTGCAGTGCCGCAAGAACGGCGTTTGCCGTGAAAAATAAAAGTTGTGCCGCACAATCTTGTGAGACTTGGGTATCCATCAAAATCGGTTTAGACTATAGAGACAGAATATGGGCGGTTTTATATACAAAGTGATGCAGAGTGAAGCACCCTGCCAATCATTTAGTCGTTGAAACTGTCGAATTTAAAACAGCTAGATCGGAGAAACAGCAATGACTTCAGCAGCACCAGCCTCGCAATATGATGTCGTCGTAATTGGCGCGGGTTTTGCCGGCATGTACACATTACACCGCTTACGTGAATTAAAGCTTCGCGTCAAAGTGCTTGAGGCAGGCGACGGCGTCGGTGGCACCTGGTACTGGAACCGCTACCCCGGTGCGCGTTGCGACGTTGAAAGTCTTGAGTATTCGTATTCGTTTTCAGATGAGTTGCAACAAGAGTGGGAATGGCCAGAGCGTTTTGCCGTACAGCCTGATATTTTGAAGTACGCTAACCACGTTGCTGATCGCTTTGATTTGCGCCGTGATATTCAATTCAACACACGGGTCAAATCCGCGGTATTCAATCGCCAGACAAATAACTGGACCTTAACCACAACCACGGGCGAAGTGGTGTCGGCTAACTTCTGCATCATGGCGTCTGGCAATTTGTCGCTGCCGCGCGTGCCCGACTTTAAAGGTCTAAATAACTTCAAAGGCAAGTGGTACCACACTGGTCAGTGGCCGCACGACAAAGTTGATTTCACGGGCAAGCGCGTAGGTATCATCGGTACCGGCGCGTCGGGTATTCAAACGATTCCTGTGGTGGCTAAAGAAGCCAAACATTTGCATGTGTTTCAGCGTACCGCAAACTTCAGCGTGCCCTCTGTGAATTACAAACTGCCTGAAGAAACCATCAAAAAGCATAAGGCCCGTTATAAAGAGGCGCGCGCTGAAGCCAATAAAACACCCTTTGGGATTTCTGGCTATCCGCCACCGACTAAAAACGTCCTTGAAGATTCTGAAGAAGCACGCGAACAGAGCTTTGAGAAAAAGTGGAACACCGGTGGCAACATCAGCTTTTTGTACTCGTACAAAGATTTGCTGGTCAATAAAGATGCCAACGAGGCGGTCTCTGAGTTTGTACGTCGAAAAATTCGTATGATCGTCAAAGACGCCAAGGTCGCTGAGATCTTATGCCCCAATGATCACTACATCGGTACGAAGCGTTTGCCGCTAGATACTGATTATTTTGAAACCTTCAATCGCCCGAACGTCACGCTCGTCAATATCAAAAATGCTCCGATCGTTGAGATCACAGAGAAGGGCATTAAAACGACCGAAGGCGAGTACGAGTTTGATGCCATCATCTTTGCAACGGGCTTTGATGCAATGACTGGCGCGATTATGGATATCGATATTCAAGTCAATGACGGTGCCGAGTTACGCAAGAAATGGTCAGACGGCCCCAAGACCTATCTAGGTTTGATGACGGCAGGTTTCCCAAACATGTTGATCATTACAGGCCCTGGTAGCCCGTCGGTTAAAACAAATATGATCTCGGCCATCGAGCAACACGTCGATTGGATTTTTGATCTGCTCAAACACGTCAAAGACAAACAATTCGCGCGCGTTGAGGCTGACTTGGATGCAGAAGAGAAGTGGGTCAAGCACGTCAACGAAGTTGCCGATTCAACTCTGTATCCATTGGCAAATTCTTGGTATGTCGGTGCCAACATCCCAGGCAAACCAAGAATCTTTATGCCCTACGTCGCCGGTTTAGATAAATACCGCGTTATCTGCGACCAAGTGGCAGCAGAGGGTTACCGCGGCATGGTATTAGCGCGTTAAGTCGTTTTTTCTGCTGGAGTTTTGCCAGTGATAAACGCGGTCACCATACCAACTAGAGTCGCCCCTCCGAGCACGGAGGCGGCGACTTTTTTTTGCGCCTTAGTATGACGACTGACCATACTGATCCAAGGTGCGTTTTGTTGTGTGATTCAAGTCTTGGCCGATTAGCCGCATATCGGCAATGACCCGAGAAAAGTCGTGTTGTGTGTACGTTTCGTTAGACAGTCTGGCTCGACTATTTTTGATAAAAGGTTTGTGGGTTGAAAAATATAATTTAGTGAATAGTGCACGTAAAAATTTCACTGTTAGCCTCTTTCGTAGGTCAAAAATGGGTCGGATAGCTGAATTTTAGCGATCAATCGCCATTCAGGTTGTAAGAAATTGCAACAGCCAACCGCCAACGCACCGTTTCACCCTTGGCGCGGCTTCAAGGCATAATGCGGCAATCTATTTCACCCAATAATCGTTAGCTCAATACCATGACTAGAATCGCTAAATTTGAATGGACCATCACAGGTTTGAAAATCAATCTTCCACCTGAGGATGAGATTGATGATGATGAGGATTATGGCAAGATCAGCGACGCGTCTGAGTTGTTGTTGGCAGCCAATGCTGCCTCGGGCGCGGCCGAACGCAAACGACTCAAGCAGGCTGCCTGGCAGGCTTTGCAGCCGCTGCAGCTTGACGTCAACTATTTCACTGGCGGCTTATTCAAGAAGCAGGGCTTGTCGCTGGGGCGTAATACCGGCGTTGTTGAGGTCGCCTTGACCGAAGATAACACCGAGTGGGCTCTGGACGGCGATGAAAGCGGCCTCACCTTAAGTGTGACGGTGCGTTTTGAGATGCCGGCTACCCGCGATTTGTCAGACCAAGTCTATCAAGACTGGTTGTCTGAACATGGTTGGGAATGGATTGGGCTGGCGTTTGTGGGGGATCTGTACGAAGGCGATAACGGTACCGATATTGTGTTTTCGTGTGATTAGTCTTGAACGACTGCCCATTGTTCGTTAGCATTGCAGACAATACCTAAAAATAACCGAGACAACACCATGCACATCCCTACGATTGGCAAGTTTGTATTCACGCACGCGGCGGCAGTGGTTTTAGTGTTAGGCGCCTTCGCCGCGCAGGCGCAGTCTTACCCCGAGCGCAGCATCAAACTGGTGATTCCGTTTCCACCCGCTGGCGTGACTGACATTGTGGCCCGAACCATGGCTGCCAAGTTGACTGATGAGCTCGGTCAAACGGTGGTCGCTGAAAATCGCGCCGGAGCCAGTGGCGCGATCGGTGCTGAGGTCGTCGCACGTAGCCCCGCTGATGGCTACACCTGGGTCATGGGCAACATCAGCACAATGGCGATTAACCAGTGGACGATGGCCAAGCTGAATTACGACCCTTTAAAAAGCTTTGATCCAGTTGGCATGGTGGCGGTGCAGCCTTTGTTGATTGCAGTGCACCCAGCCGTGCCTGCAGCGACTCTAGCCGAGTTGGTGGCCTACGCGAAAGCCAATCCGGGCAAATTAAATTACGGTACAGCGGGTACTTCTATTCACTTGGCCGTTGAGTTTTTTTCTGGGCTCGCCGGTATCAAGATGAATCACATCCCCTACAAGGGTAGTGCACCCGCGGTCACAGACTTAATGGGTGGACAGATTCAGGTCTTGTTTGATCCGTTCTCAAGCGTATATCCTCAGGTGGCCGCAGGTAAGGTACGCGGCTTGGCAATTACAACGCCTGTGCGCTCAAAAGTTGCGCCGAATATCCCAACGGTGAATGAGTCAGGCTACTCGGGTGTCGACATCAGCTCTTGGCAAGGCATTTTGGTGCCCGCTGGCACCCCAAAAGAGATCGTTAAAAAGATCAACGCGGCGATGAATAAAGTCTTGGCATCTGCCGAGGTCACTGAAAAGTTTGCCCAATTCAGTGCGGTACCAACGCCCTGGACCCCCGAACAATTCGGCGACTATATCCAAAAAGAGCAAGCACGCTGGGGTAAGGTTGCCAAAGATGCTGGGATCAAACCTGAGTAGTGAATCTAAGTCTACGGGACTTATATTCCTAACCCACCAGACCTTTAATCCTATTTTGCCGAGCCTTTAATCCTAATCTGCCGGATTTATATTCCTATTCTGCCGGAATAATAATCCGAATCTGCCGCTATAATGTAGTTTATGATCAACTACATTGCTCCATTTCCCCGCTTGATCGAGCCTCGTATTCGCGAGGCATTGATCGATACCCCCGTGGTCTTGATCTTAGGTCCGCGCCAAGCCGGAAAAACCACTCTAGTGCGACACATGGCGGGTGCCAGTATGCGCTATGTGACTTTAGACGACGCGGCCTCCCTACTATCGGCTAGGCGTGATCCCGAGGGATTTGTTAAAAGTTTAGATCGTGCGGTGATCGATGAAATTCAGCGTGCCCCTGAACTCCTTCTGGCGATCAAGAAGTCTGTTGACCAAGATCGACGAGCCGGCAGATTTTTGCTGACAGGTTCTGCCAACCTAATGGCCTTGCCTGCGGTGGCTGATTCACTTGCGGGTCGGATGGAAACCCTATGCCTCTTACCACTTTCACAAAGTGAAATGAGTGGGGCGACCGCCAACTGGCTTGATAGTATTTTTGCTGGAAAAGTGCTTCACTCAAGACCGGTAGAGGTTGTTCAGACGATGGCTGAGCGAGCACTTCGCGGTGGATATCCAGAGGTTGTGGCGCGCCCTACGGCCCGCAGAAGGACTGCTTGGGGGCTGCAATACACGGGTGCCATTCTTGCGCGCGACGTGCGCGATCTGGTCAATGTTGAAAAATTAGACCATTTGCCCAAATTTTTGAGTGCCTTGGCTCAAATATCGGGTCAAGTATGCAATCTCACACAGCTAGGCGGTCAACTCGGACTGGATCAAAAAACAGTTTCAAAATATATCGGTATTTTTGAGCAAATGTATTTGCTTAAGAAGGTGAACTCTTGGGCGAATAACCGGCTCAATCGTGTATTAAAGGCGCCAAAGTTGCAGTTTATTGATTCTGGCTTACTGGCAATTTTGGCGGACGTGACGCCCACTGTGCTCGAACAAGATCGGTGCCGCTTTGGCAGCATCCTTGAATCGTTTGTTTTTAGTGAGTTGCTCAAGCATCGCACGACGGCAGAGGGTCGGTATCAAATATTTTATTATCGAGATCGAGATCAATATGAGGTTGATTTTGTGATTGAAAATGCCGCTGGTGAAATTCTTGGAATCGAAGTGAAGTCGCACTCAAGTGTAAAAGCGCGTGACCTCAGAGGTTTGCAAAGATTGGCGACACTTGCTGGTCAGAAGTTTAAGGGTGGCTACGTGCTGTACGATGGCGAGCAGATTTTGCCGCTAGGAGATCGTCAATGGGCCATTCCGATTTCTAGTTTGTGGGGTGCTGTCGGTTAACACTCGTGCCCGAGCGCTTTGCGTTAGCAAGTTAGAATTCACCGTTCTTCAGCATTATGCTAAATTCAATCAAAATTATTAGAAAACCGCGATCGGAGACGAGTAAAGAGTGAGTCACCGCGGGCTTTGTCACGACTTTTGTGTACAAGGTTCTCACGCTTAGCGTAGCAAAGAGCTTGCGCTTGTGTGCGGTGTGTTTTGCGGGTGACTCACTGACTTACCGTCGTTTGATACGGTTGACTAAATTTTGATGAGATAAGCAATCAATCAGAGAGCCGCGCTATGCCATTAGATACAACGATCGCTCAACTATTTGCCAAAATGGCCGCAGCGGGCCGTCCTGCCTTATCGGCTGGATCCCCGCAAGATACCAGAGACATGACCGCAGCCACGCGTGCAGCACTTGGCAAAGGCCCTGATATTCACAACGTGAAAGACCTAGCGATCCCAACGCGTGCCGGTTCAATAGCAGCCAGACTTTTTATGCCCAGCGCTGAGGTCAAAGGCTTGATCGTTTATCTGCACGGGGGCGGTTGGGTCATCGGTACGATCGACGACTTTGATGCGATGGCGCGCGCGTTAGCCAAGCGCAGCCAGTGCGCAGTGCTGCTGCCCGATTATCGCTTAGCACCCGAGCATCCTTTTCCAGCAGGGATTAACGATAGTGAAGACGCGATTGTTTGGGCGTCTGAACACATGAAAGACTTGGTGGGTGGCACGGTACCCTTACTTGTTGGCGGCGATAGTGCAGGTGGCAACCTAGCTGCCGTGGCAACGCACTCGTTATTAGGTCGCGTAGCCATTAAAGGCCAGCTGTTGATCTACCCCGTGACTGACCATAACTTCAACACCGAGTCATATCAACATTACAGCGATGGTATGCAGCTGACTAAGCGCGACATGCAATGGTTTTTTGAACATTACGCGCCGGCTTCACTTTATGGTGATCCAAAAATCTCACCCATGGCGCAACAGAATATTGAAGGCTTACCGCGCACGGTGGTGTTGACCTCAGAGTATGACGTTTTGCGTGATGACGGTGAGCTCTATGCCAAGAAACTGATTTCGGCAGGTGTGCCTGTGATCACCAGACGCATGGCAGGCTTGCCCCACGGTTTTGTTCGGCTGTACAACATTGTTGAAGCAGCAGATCGAGCGATGACAACGATTGCTCAGGATGTCAATACTTTGCTGCAATAGGCCAGCCAAAAAAATAAATGAGTATCGCGGAAAAAGATCAATATACTTTTGCAACAGAACGACGAGAGACGAGAGACGAGGCACACTGATGAAAACCTACAATCACTACATCGATGGTCAGTACGTTGAGCCCATCGGCAAAAAATGGATCGATAGTATTGACCCCTACCAAGGCAAGCCCTGGGCGCGTATCCCCCAAGGCTGCGCACAAGATGTCGATCGCGCTGTCGCCGCGGCAGCCCGCGCGATGCGCGAAGGCCCTTGGTCAAAGATGACCGCCACTGAACGCGGCAAACTGATGGTTCGTTTGGCCGATCTGGTCACAAAGCATGCAGAGCGCTTGGCAGAAATCGAAGTGCGTGACAACGGCAAACTGATGGCTGAAATGCGTGGCCAGGTGAACTATCACCCTGAATGGTTTCGCTATTACGGCGGCTTAGCCGACAAGATCGAAGGCGCGGTGATGCCGATTGATAAGCCCGACATGTTCGCCTTTACGCGCTACGAAGCGGTTGGAGTGGTGGGGGTGTTAACGGCTTGGAATTCACCGTTATTATTTATTGCTTGGAAGTGTGCCGCTGCTATTGCTGCAGGGTGTGCGGTCGTGATCAAGCCCTCAGAGTTTGCTTCGGTATCGACGCTTGAGTATGCGGCGTTAACAAAAGAAGCTGGATTTCCAAATGGTGTGTTTAACGTTGTGACAGGCTATGGGGCTGAAGCGGGTTCGGCCTTGGTAGACCATCCTCAAGTCGCCAAGATTACGTTTACCGGTTCTGATGTGACAGGCGCAAAGATTTATGCGCAGGCCGCTCAATCAATGAAGCGTGTCTCGCTTGAGCTGGGGGGCAAATCGCCCAATATCGTCTTTGCCGATTGTGATTTAGACAAAGCTGCGGCGGGTGTGATCTCGGGGATTTTTGCTGCAACGGGGCAAACGTGTATTGCAGGTTCGCGGTTATTGGTGCAAAACTCTGTTCGTGAAGAGTTCACTAAAAAGGTCGCGGCCTTAGGGGCTTCGGCGCGTAAGGGTGATCCGATGTCACCCGACACCAATATTGGCCCTGTTACTACGCCCGGTCAGTATAAAAAAATTCTGGATTACATTGAGATTGCAAAAGCTGAGGGTGCGCGCTGTATCTTGGGCGGTGGGCCAGCCACTGACAGTGCTTTGCCCGGCGGTCAATTTGTTGAGCCGACGATTTTTGTCGACGTCGACCCCAATATGCGTATTGCTCGCGAAGAAGTCTTTGGCCCGGTGTTGTCCATCATGGGTTTTGAGGATGAGGCGCATGCCATTCAGATGGCCAACGATACAATTTATGGCTTGGCCGCTGGCATTTGGACAAGCGATATCGGTCGTGCGATGAGGATGTCGTCGGCACTCAAAGCTGGTACCGTGTGGGTCAATACGTATCGCGCCGTGAGTTACATGATGCCTTTTGGCGGCATGAAACATTCTGGCCTAGGACGCGAAAGCGGTTTGGCCTCGATTCAGCAGTACCTCGAAACCAAGAGCGTTTGGATTTCGTATGCTGAAGGTGCGCCAGCGAATCCGTTTATTTTGCGTTGATAGCTTTTGATCAGCGAGGGTATCAACAGATACTGTTTTAGGCAGTCAAAGCGTTACATGATTAAACGATCAAATAAAAATAGTGCAATTAAAAATTATCTGAGACAAGTTCATTACATAAAAAAGGATCAAACATGAAAGGCGTCGTCTTTGTTGGTGATAGAAAAATCGAAATGCGCGAGTTCGCTGACCCCACACCCGGGCCCAACGAAGTTGTGCTTGAAATCAAAGCTTCGGGTATGTGCGGTAGCGACTTAAAGTACTATCGTGCCGCGCCTGGAGAGGCCACTAAATCGCTTGGCTTTGCTGCAGCCGATCCAGTCATCGGCGGGCATGAACCCTGCGGTGTCGTGGTAGCGGTTGGCTCGAACGTGAACCCGAAGCAAGCCTACTTGGGACAACGTGCGATGTGCCATCACTACCGTGGATGTGGCGCATGCCCTCACTGTTCAACGGGCTGGATGCAGTTATGCGACGAAGGCGTCGCCGAGATTTATGGCGCGACCGGCAATGGTGCCCATGCCCGTTACATGAAGTGCCCAGCCAGCACGATCGTTGAACTGCCTCCTGAATTATCGTTTGAGACCGGCGCGGCCATTGCCTGCGGAACTGGCACAGCCTGGGGGGCGTTAAAGCGCCTAGATTTATCTGGTGATCAGACCATAGCGATTTTTGGGCAAGGGCCCGTGGGCTTGTCGGCGACGCAATTAGCCGCAGCAATGGGCGCACGCGTGATCGCTTTGGATGTGAGCCCCGAGCGCCTCGCTCGCGCGAAAGCCTTTGGCGCGAGCGAAGTGATTAATCCTCAGGGTACCGATGTTGTCGCGGCGATTCGCCAGCTCACTCAGGGCTTGGGCGCGCACGCCACCCTTGACGCTTCGTCTTCAGCAGACGCCAGAAAACAAGCGGTACAAAGTGTACGGACTTGGGGCAAGGCGTGTTTTGTGGGCGAGGGTGGTTCGGTCTCGCTTGATGTCAGCCCCGACATGTTGCGCCGCCAAGTGACGCTGATCGGGTCTTGGACTTTCTCTACCAATGGTCAGGCAGAATGCGCGCGTTTCATCGCCGATCGCAAGGTCGATGTCGACAGCTTGTTTACGCATCGCTGGAAACTGAGTGAAGCCGAACAGGCCTATCAGTTGTTTGATAAGCAGAGCTCGGGTAAGGGCGTGTTCTTGATGTAATTCGTGTGCGCCCTGCGCTGCATGATGCGGCTCAGGGCGTGACGCCGGTTGTCCAGACTGATGAATTGCTCAAGAGGTACTCGTTTTGGCTGCGCCACGACAGAGTCATAGGCTGCGCACGTGACACGCCAAACAAATGAATAAAGGTACGGTTTGAAAATCACCAACATTCTTGAAAAATCGGTGCCTTTAAAAAGCAACGTTTCGAACTCGGTCATCAATTTTTCGACGCATACTGTATCGTTGGTCGCGTTGGTGACCGATCAAGTTCGCAACGGTAAGCCAGTGATTGGCCTGTCGTTTAATTCGATCGGTCGTTACGCACAAAGCGGTATCATCGCGCAGCGCATGGCACCTAGGCTGTTAGCAGCCAAGGCCGACAGCTTGCTGCAAGATAATGGGCAACTGAGCGCAGAAAAAGTTCTTGCCTGTGCCATGCAAAATGAAAAGCCTGGGGGGCATGGTGACCGCGCCCACGCCGCTAGCGGGTTAGAGTTAGCCGTGTGGGATTTGAATGCCAAGCTCAATGACGAGCCCGTCAGCGCGTTGATTGCACGCCACTTTGGTCGTACACATTACTCGTCTAAGGTTTCGGTGTACGCAGCTGGTGGGTACTACTATCCTGGCGAACAGGCCGGTCGGCTTGAACAAGAGTTCAGTGGCTATCGTGACTTGGGCTTTGATCGCTTCAAAATGAAGATTGGCGGGGCCTCGCTTACTGAGGATATGGCACGTATCGAACGAGCGCTGACGATTGCGGGCACAGGTCAAAAACTTGCGGTGGATGCCAATGGGCGCTTTAGCCTAGAGCAAGCAATCGCCTATGGCGAGGCGATGCAAGGCTACGATTTGCTGTGGTACGAAGAGGCGGGTGACCCACTAGATTTTGAATTGAACGCGTTGCTCGCCAAAGAATACAAAGGCGCACTCGCAACCGGCGAAAATTTATTCTCACGTCAAGACGTCAAAAATCTCGCGCTATTTGGCGGCGCACGCCCCGATCTTGATATCTTTCAAATGGATCCCGGGCTGTGTTACGGGGTCACTGAGTACGCCCGTATACTGACCGAATTAGAAAGTCGAGGCTTTGATCGAACGTTCTGCTATCCCCACAGCGGTCAATTGCTTGGCCTGCATGTGGTGGCTGGACTTGGGCTGGGCGGCTGCGAAGTCTATCCAGGCGTTTTTCAACCCATGGGCGGTTTTGGTGACAGCACCACGATTGAGCAGGGTGTTGTGAAAGTTTCAGAGGCTGCCGGTTTTGGCTTTGAACAGAAAGCTAATCTGATGGCCGAGTTTGCGACGCTTGTCGGCTAAGAGCTGAGTTATGTAGCAGCTCTGCGGTACCGATCTAAAGAGAGATGACGCTAAAGTGAATCTGAAGTGAGGTGAATCTAAAGCGAGTATGAAGTCAGGTGAGGTGAACTTCGCTGCGCTGCAGCGATCGTAGAACTTATGAGTTTTGGGGTAAACACCTATCGATCAGAGTGCTATTTTGTAGCAAGATGAAAGCCAATCGAAAATAAATAATTCGCTAGCGCAGTAGTGCGAGACAACAATCACAAAATAATTAAGAAATAACCGCTGTAAAAAAAGTTAGTTGCTGTTTGATTCAAAAAAACAATCATTTGCACGGGCCATCTTTTGATGGCTTGGGCGTTGACTCGTAGACCGATCATCAGGAGACACACATGAAGCTTTATCGATTTTTATCTTTAGCAATGGCAACATTGTTTTTATCCACGGTCCTATTTTCGTCTGAGTCGCAAGCTCAAACAAAACTACGGATTCAATCTGGGTTTCCTCCCTCAAGTTTGATTTATCTGAACTCTTTGTATTTCGCGAAGCAGGTGAACGCTATGGCGGGCGGGCGTTTGGTAGTTGAAATTCTGCCACCTGGTGCTGTCGTGCCACCGTTTGAAATTCTGGATGCAGTGAGCCGTAAAGTGGTGGATGGTGGTCACACTGCCGCTGCCTATTGGGTGGGTAAAAATCGTGCGGCTGCGTTGTTTGGCCCAGCGCCTGGTGGCCCATTCGGTATGGATATGATGGACTATCTTGGCTGGATCCACGACGCAGGTGGTTTGCAGCTTTATGCCGATTTCTATCAAAAAGATTTGAAATCAAACGTGATGCCGATCCCTTTGACTTCAGTCGCACAGCAAGCCTTAGGTTGGTTTAAGACACCGATCAATAGCTGGGCTGATTTGAAGGGCAAAAAATGCCGTCACACCGGTATCACTGCTGAGGTGTTCGGTCGTGCTGGGGTCGCAGCGGTTAACTTACCAGGCGGCGAGATTATTCCTGCCCTTGAGCGTGGCGTGATCGAGTGCGCCGAGTGGGCAGGCCCTGCGCAGGATCTCGCGATTGGTTTCCAAACGGTCTTAAAGCATTTTTATGCTCAGTCGACCCACGAGCCAGCGAGTGTTTTAGAGCTTATTATCAATGCAGATATCTGGAAGGCGCTGCCTGCAGATCTCAAGGCCATTATTCATTCTGCCGCGCTCGAATCAACCATCAAATCTGAGACAGAAAGAAATCGCTTGAATGCAATTGCGGTGAAAGAAATGAGAGAGAAGTTTGGCGTAACCGTTCATAACACTCCGCCAGATATTCTTTTGAAGACTCTGCAAGTTTGGGATGAGATTGCAAAAGAAGAAGCGGCTAAAAGCCCCGCTTTCAAACGGGTGTTTGACTCGATGTATAAATATGCTTCAGAGGTCGTTCCTTCAAGGGTGATTAATGCTCCGTCTTATGACTTCGCGGCAAACTATTACTTTCCTGCTAAAAAGTAGTTAGTTACACAATCATTGACAGCACGACAACCTGCTTGTTGTGCTGTCAATTCTTTTTTAGAGTTTTTTTTATAGTCACCGGAGAAAGCCCGTGAGCGATAACGTTCAGATTGTGGTTGATGAAAGTCAATTGAGCCCTTTTTGGCAAATGGCCGTTCCCCTCACGCGCAAAATCGATCGCTTTACCCATTACACTGGTCAGTTGACGATGTTCTTACTGGTGCCTCTGATTTTTAGTAGTGTCGCTGAAGTGCTTTTGAGATATTTTTTTAAAGCACCCACAGCCTGGGCAGGTGATGTCACCTTCATGTCAAACGGCTCGCTCTTCATGCTGGGTTCAGCCTTTGCGCTGTTGAACGGTGCGCATATCCGTACCGATATTTTGTGGGATAAGTTCTCGGTTTCGAAAAAAGGCTGGATCGATCTGATTACGTATGTTGTTCTATTTTTACCAGTCATGGGGTTACTGACGTCAATCTCGATCGATGATGTCATCAAATCTTTTCAGATTAACGAAAAATCTAATCTTGGTCTTTGGCAGCCGATTATTTGGCCATTACGCGCCGTGGTACCAGTTGCCTTTGGGTTACTTTTCATTCAGGGCATCTCTGAACTTCTCAAGTCGCTCTGGGCTGTGAATACTGGTACTGAATTAGTGCGTCACGAAAAAATCGAAATCTAGCCAAATACCTTTCAGGATATCGTCATGAGTTTCAACGAAATACTTGGCTTGATCATGCTCTTGTGTATGGTCAGCGTCATCTTCATTGGTTTTTCAATTTCCTTTACGCTGCTCTTCATTGCAATCGTTTTTGGTGCAATTGGGTTAGGTGTCGATCGCACGTTTTATCTGACCTATCTGCAAGTGTGGGGGTCGATGAAAGATGACATTGTGCCGGCCGTGCCGATGTTCATTTTTATGGGTTACATGTGTGAGCAGGCGGGCCTGATGGACCGACTTTTCGCGACCTTCAGGCAATTGTTTGCACCGATACGCGGCTCGCTGTACTTGGCGGTGCTGTTGACCGCGACGCTTTTTGCGATGGCGACTGGGATTGTTGGTGCGGCAGTGAGCGTGCTAGGGATCATGGCCGGTGGCATGATGATGAGAGCCGGTTACGATGCGCAGATGTCTGCAGGTGCAATTGCTGCTGGCGGCACACTTGGCATCTTGATCCCCCCTAGCGTCATGTTGTTGGTGATGGGGCCGGTGCTTGGCGTACCTGTGAATAAGCTGTACGCAGCCGCTTTTGGCCCCGGCTTTTTATTGGCTTTTCTGTATATCGCTTACTGCTTGGTTCGCAGTTTTATTAATCCAAAGCTTGGTCCACCGCTGCCCAAAGAAGAGCGCATGGGCTACAACTTTAAGTTGTTTAAAGAGGTAGTCGTTAGCATTTTGCCTTTGTTGCTGTTAATTGGTTCAACGCTAGGCACTATTTTGACGGGGTTGGCGACTGCCACCGAAGCCGCAGCGTGCGGTGCGCTTGGTTCGATGATTCTGTCTGCCTTGTACGGTAAGTTGACAATACCAGCGATTAAAGGAACCGCTCGCAGCACACTTTTGACCTCAGCGATGGTGTTGCTGCTGGTGATGGCCTCTAATATTTTCGGTGCAGTATTTGTTCAACTTGGTTCGGCCAGTTTGATCGAAACAATGTTAAATGATTTACCGCTTTCCGGCATGGGTAAGTTTATGCTGGTGATGTTTATTGTGTTTCTGTTGGGCTGGCCGTTTGAATGGCCAGTCATCATTTTGGTGTTTGTGCCGATCTTTATTCCGGTGATCCAAAAGCTTGACGTGGGCTTATCGAAGGGCGAACTGATGTTGTGGTTTGGCGCGACCTTGGCGGTGAACTTGCAAACAGCATTTTTAAGCCCGCCTGTGGCAATGTCGGCCTATTACCTCAAAACTGTGATGCCCTCTTGGAATCTAGCGTTGATCTTTCGCGGTATGGCGCAGTTTATGGTGATCCAGGTCGTGGCGCTGGCGATGATTATCGGTTTTCCGAGTATTTCGCTTTGGCTGCCTCGTTTGTTGTATCAAAACTGAGAGTGAACTGAATTGAACTGAGGTGAGTATGTGCATTAACATTTGTTTGCACGTCAACCCAATGAAGAGTGATGAATGAGCTTATTTGAAAGTTTGCGTGTAGATGGGCAAGTGGCACTTGTGACCGGAGCCGGCCGTGGAATTGGCGCGACCATTGCTCGCTATTTGGGCGAGGCGGGTGCTGAGGTGGTATTGCTGTCGCGTACGTTAAGCGAGCTTCAAACGGTTGCGCAACAGATCACTGAGGCGGGTGGTCGGGCGTCGATTCGGCAATGTGATGTCATTGACGCGAAAGCGCTCAGAGCGATTATTGATGAGTTACCTCGCCTGGATATTTTGGTGAACAATGCGGGTACCAATATTCCAGAGCCAATGATCGAGGTGTCGGATGAACATCTTGATCATTTGCTCAATTTGAATATTCGTTCGTGTTTTATCGCTGCGCAAGCCGCAGTTAAAAAGATGTTGCAGGATCCTGATCGTGCCAAGAAGGGTGGTTCAGTTATTCACATTTCTTCACAGATGGGGCATGTTGGCTCACCGAACCGAACAGTCTATTGCACAACAAAACATGCGATAGAAGGTTTAACGAAGGCGATGGCGATTGAGCTTGCTGAGCACAATATTCGAGTCAATAGTGTGGCTCCGACGTTTGTGGATACCCCCTTGGTTCGGCAAGTTGTGAATACCGATGAGAAGCGTGCCTTTTTATTTTCTAAGATTCCGCTAGGTCATCTGGCTGAGACTGAAGATATCGCGGCAGCCGTATCCTATTTGGCGTCCCCTGCTGCTCGGATGGTGACTGGGACTTGCCTCAAAGTGGATGGTGGTTGGACAGCGCAGTAGCGTGACGGATCGATTGCTGCTGAAGGCCAAGAAAATGCACACGCTAAAAAAATACGTATTGGCCTTACACACTCAAGCAACAACATTATTTGATGACCTACGCGCAGGCAGCGTCGATGCTGTCAATCGCGGAGTCACACGTGACACCTACGGCAAGGGCGAGCAGTTTGGGCACGAGCTAGTCGAGAAGCACGCGCGAACTCTAGGCCTTGAGATTCGCCACGATCATATGCGTAACACCTATATGGTCTTACCCGGACTCGATCGCAACGCGCCTGCTATCGTGATCGGGTCGCATCTTGACTCAGTATTGGGCGGTGGTAATTTCGACGGTGCGGCTGGGGTGATGGCCGGCTTAATCGCTGTGCAAGCTATGCAGCGAGCGGGTCATAAGTTGAACTGCGATGTTGTGGTGATGGGGATCCGAGCCGAAGAAAGTATTTGGTTTCAGGTGTCATATGTGGGTAGTCGTGGCGCCTTAGGTACCTTGCCAGCAAGCGCCTTACAGCAGCGGCGTATCGATACCGGCCGCACACTTGAACAACACATGCGCGAGGCGGATGCAGAGCCCGAGGCAGTCGCGAAAGGTGTTGCGTACCTCAGTCCAAAAAACGTAAAAGCGTTTTTAGAGTTGCATATCGAACAGGCGCCTAGCCTTGCCTTAACGGGTTATGCACTGGCGATCGGCACTGGAGTGCCTGGACACTTTAGATTTCCGCGAGTGAAGATCACTGGTGAGTACGGCCACGTTGGGCTTGGTCGGCGTTTTCGGCACGATGCGGCCTTAGCGGGTGCTGATTTGTCAGTGGGGCTTGATGCGCTTTGGCAGCAATGGGAGGCGGAGGGCCGCTTAATGGCCTGTACCTTTGGTGAGTTTCAAACGAATCCCGCGCGCCACGGTATGACCATCGTCCCGGGTGAGTTTCAGTTTAGCTTGGATGTCAGAGCCTACGACGACGCAGATGTCGCTGAGTTAGAGCAGGCACTTATGACCATTGTTGGTCAGATTGAACAAAAGCGTGGTGTGAAATTTGATTTTGGTGTGCGTGCCTCTTCTAAAGTCGCCAAAGCAGACCCCATCATCACTCAGCAACTACGCGACTGCGCGCAGCGTTTAAGCATGACTGTCTGCGATCTGCCTAGCCCCGCATCGCACGATTCTGCAGCGTTTTGCGCAGCCGGCATACCCTTTGGTTTTGTCTTTATTCGCAACCCAAATGGTAGTCATCATCCCGACGAAGAGATGTCGATTGATGATTTTCTGCAAGGCACTGCTGTATTGACCGAGTGGCTAGCAACGCATGGCTGAACTAATTTTTCAGCTTGTAGCCAGTCTTAAATATCCACGCAGTGATTGCTACGCAGAGGGCTAAAAAAAACAGCATCATGGTAACGCTCAATTCTAAGCTCACGTCACCGGCATCATAAAAACTCCAGCGAAAGCCACTAATTAGATAAACGACGGGATTGAGCAAGGCGACGTTTTGCCAAAAGGGTGGCAGTAATTCAAGTGAGTAAAAGCTACCCCCTAAAAAAGTTAAGGGTGTAATGATCAAGAGGGGCACAATTTGTAGCTTTTCAAAGTTATCAGCCCAGATGCCGATAATGAACCCCAGTAGGCTAAACGTGATCGAGGTACCAATCAAAAAAAACAGCATCCAAAACGGATGCGCGATACGAAGGGGTACGAAAAGTGTAGCCGTGGCCAAAATAATTAAGCCAATAGAAATTGACTTTACACTGGCCGCACCGACGTAGCTTAAAACGATTTCAAAGTGCGAAACTGGTGCCGAGAGCAATTCGTAGATCGTGCCCGTAAATTTTGGAAAATAAATGCCGAACGACGCATTTGAAATACTTTGCGTCAATAGCGACAGCATGATTAACCCAGGCACGATGAACGCGCCATAGCTTACCCCGTCAATGTCAGTCATGCGCGAGCCGATGGCTGCGCCGAACACGATAAAGTACAAACAGGTCGAGATAACAGGCGCAATGACGCTTTGCATCAAGGTGCGTCGCGTTCGAGACAACTCAAAATTGAAGATGGCTTTGATGGCGTGGATATTCAAATGCATGATGGTTCGCCATGTTGGTAATTTGTAAAAAGTCGCACAGAGAGCAAAGCGCAAAGACAATTATTTTGTATCATCAGTCAGCTTGATGGGTGGTGAGACTCACGAAAATATCCTCAAGCGAGCTTTCGTTTGTATGTAAGTCTTTGAAATGGATATCTGCTTGATTAAGCCGCGACAGTAACTCTGTGATCCCAAATTCGTCACTGGTGACGTCGTAGGTGTAAATCAGCTCATGCCCATCGCTTGCGATTAATAAGCTGAAGTGGCTGAGCGCGGCGGGGATCGCGTTCAGTGGAGCCGTCAACTGCAACACCAATTCTTTTTTACCTAGTTTTTTCATTAACTGGCTGGTCTCTTCAACTAAAAGAATTTCGCCTTTAGTGATGATGCCAATACGATCGGCCATTTCTTCGGCCTCTTCGATGTAGTGGGTGGTCAAAATAATAGTGACGCCCGTTTGTTGCAAGGCCTTTACCAACTGCCACATCTCGCGCCTTAAACTCACGTCAACGCCCGCCGTGGGTTCATCAAGAAACAATACTTGAGGCTCATGCGAAAGCGCTTTTGCAATCATGACCCGACGTTTCATTCCGCCCGACAATTGAATAATTTTGCTATCTTTTTTATCCCAAAGCGATAAGTCTTTGAGAATTTTTTCGATCCAAGCAGGGTTGGCTGCTTTGCCGAACAGACCACGGCTGAAGCTGACGGTGTTCCAAACGGTTTCAAACATATCCGTTGAAATTTCTTGAGGCACTAGGCCAACGCGCGCTCGGGCTTGCCGGTAATCTTTAAGATGATCAAAGCCATCGATGGTTATCGTACCCGTACTGGGCTTCACGATGCCGCATATCATACTGATCAACGTTGTTTTGCCGGCACCGTTCGGGCCCAGCAAGGCAAAGATCTCGCCTTGCTTGACTTCAAGATTGATGTTTTTTAATGCACTAAAGCCTGTCGAGTAGGTTTTTGAAACGTTTGAAATTGTGATCATGTTGGACATTACGATTTTGCGGGTGCGCTGCTTAAAGTTAGGGCTCCCACTTAGGGTACACCTGTGGCCCTAGAAAGCCGTCAATATCCTTTTCGAGCCTACTCTCTTGTGAATAGCAGTTTTAGCGCCCGAGGCGCCCGCCGGCTTGCGCCAAATAAAACCACTCTTGCCCGGGTTGTGATTTGCTATTTGGAAACACGATAAAGCAGTCTTGTTCGGCGCGCAGCTCAGTGCCGTCGGCTCGTGTGCCAATGAGGCTGTTCTTGGCGATTGGATCAAAGCTTTTCCAGACCTGTGAAAACTGATCGTCTGCATGAAAGCGATCAAACACATCGTAGAGCCCCAAGACTTCAAAATCGGTTGCCGGTTTGGGTGCTGCGCCCTGGATTAAGCCAACCTGAATTAAGGTGTTCAGCACGGCCTGATACGCCACGTCACGGCCACCAATGTCGTCATGCTGTCCGCACTCAAGAGTAATCGCCCAGCCACCTTGTGAGCGCATATATTCGGTCGTACCCACGCCGTAGGCCGCGTCGATATCCACTGACCCGGCTGTGAAGCGCCCGGCTTGTACTTCTAAGGCTCGCCGTTTGATGCCTTTTGCGTAGGTATCAAGCCAGCCGTACACAAAGCGATTGCAGCCTAAGCGCTGCACCAACGCCTCTTCAGTGCTAGCTTGTGAAAACGGCTCGAGCGCACCGGTATTATTAGCTGGGCCAAACAAGGCAAAGGCGCGATCGCCACTTTGAAACGAATGTAAATCCAATAAGCCATCATGCTCAGCCAGCAAAGGGCACAGCCAGTTGGCCAGATGATCTTCGTATTCTTTAGGTGTTTCAACAGGCGCTAGGCGTCGGTTCAAATTCCGATCACCCGCACGGCGCTGTAAGCGATAGGCCTTGGGATTTGTGACGGGCACTAAGGTTAAAAAACCACGCAGCAATTTAATTTCACCCGTTTCAATTTGTTGCGCTAAACGCTTCAGCGCAAACGTGCCGCAGGTTTCGTTGCCATGCACGGCTGCCGTCACGATTAAGCGCGGGCCTGGCAATGGGGATCTAAACCTGACAGTGTGAAAAGGGAGCTCATCCTGCAAAGGGATTTGTTCAGGCAAAGAGGTGAGGGCTTTAGAAGGTAGAGACATGGTGGTTAACCTTTGAGTATGATGCAGTTTATCGCAATATTTTCATGTCTCTCGCACCACTATCTAGGCGCTGCATATGCCATTGTCATATACCCAAAATCTTGAGGATTACCACCTCGCGCTAGCCTTTGCTGGGCAAGAGCGAGGTTTTTATATCGATATCGGCGCGGGTCACCCCGTCGCGGATAATGTTTCACTTTGGTTTTACGAGCGCAGCTGGAGCGGCATTGTTGCTGAGCCCATCCCTGAGTTGGCGGCTTTGTACAAAAAGATTCGACCACGTGATACGCTTTATCAAGGCTTGGTTGGGCGTGAGGTAGGCGAGGTCGATTTTTTTCATGTCAATCGCTTACATGGTTTTTCAACAACCATTGAACTGCATGCCGGTGTTGCCAAAGAGTTTGGTGCAGATTATCAACGCTTGTCGTTACCAATGCTCACCTTAGCAAAGCTCTGTGAGCAGCACCAAGTGCAGAACATTGATTTTTTAAAGATTGATGTTGAAGGCGCTGAAAGCGACGTGCTGGCAGGTAACGACTTTAATCGTTATCGCCCCAAAGTGATCGTGGCTGAAGCCGTGACCCCAGGCAAGGGCGAACCCGCATGGGATGCCTACGAACCAATGCTGTTAGCCAATGGTTATAAATTTCGTTTGTTTGATACGTTGAACAGGTTTTACGTTGCGCAAGAGTGCCCAGAGATTTTTGATCGCCTGCCGGCTGAGCGTGCACCGTGGGATGATGTGACTCACATGTACGAAATCGGCCGCGCGCCCGAGCAGGTGAATCATCCTGACTATGCGTTGGCGCAACAACTGGGTCGTGGGTTTTGGGCTGCGTTGCCTCACTTGGATCAAGAGATGTTGCTCGATATTCTGGCGCGGGGCAAGCGCGCGGGTGACGCATCTGCCTTTGATCAAGTCAATTCGCCCGAGATGCGGATCGCGCTTGGCCGGATTGCCTGCGGGTATGATGGCGGGCAGATTGTTGATGAAAGTTCTAAATAACCATAAAGGAGCCACACCATGATTCATGTTTTAGCAGTGATTACCGCCAAGCCTGGCTTGCGCGATACCATTTTGACTCACTTTCGTGCCAACGTACCTGCAGTGAGAGCAGAGCAGGGCTGTATCGAGTACGGTGCCGCGATTGATGCCGAGAATGCACCTGCGATCCAAACCCCTTGGGGCCCGGATACGTTTGTCGTGATTGAAAAATGGGAAAGCATGGATGCTTTGAGGGCCCACTCAGCTGCGCCTCATATGGCAGCCTACGCTGCCAAGACCAAAGAGTTTATTGCCAGCCGCGTGATTCATCTGCTGTCACCGACCTGATTGCACTAAAAGAAAAACACCAAGATTCGATAAAAAGAATCTTGGTGTTTTTTTGCGACGTCCAAAGTTCGACTAAGCGAGTTGTTTGGCTGTCCCGCGGCGCTTTCGCGTTAAGTTAGACCGCTTTCTTTTTGGCACGTGTCAGCCAAAACAGTGCAGCACCTGTAATCACAACGGGCACTAAAGACCCTGCATTCAAGAATGACCAGCCATTCGTGGTGACTAACGCGCCAGAGCCAAACGAGGTGATGGCCATGGTTGTGAACACAAAGAAATTGATCGCCCCTTGTGCTTTATCTTTTTCTTCAGGCCGATAGGCTGTTAGTGCCAAGGTGGTGGCAGACGTGAACAGAAAGTTCCAGCCGACACCCAGAATGAATGACGCCAACAGAAAGTGATAAACATCGACGCCCATAAGCGCGATACCAATACAGACGATGTTGAGTACGACGCCCAAACCCATCATGTTGGTGGTGCCGTATTTTTTGATCAATGATCCAGTAAAAAAGCCGGGCGCAAACATGCCGATCACGTGCCACTCAAGCACCAACGCCGTGTCAGAGAAAGGTAGGCCGCACATTTGCATGGCCAGTGGGGTGGCGGCCATCAACATATTCATGACGCCATAACCAAGCGCTGAGCCGATCACTGCGACGACAAAAACTGGTTGACGCAAAATTTCAGAAAGAGGGCGCCCGGGTGGCAATTCTTTTTTGACTTCGGTCTCATCCGGAAACTGAATGAAGTGCATCACGGCTAAACCTAAGAAACCCGCCACGGTGAGTGTGAGGTAGGCGCCTAAGAAGGGTGTGTCAAAACTGTTGCGTGTCCAGTTGGCAAGATTGGGGCCGATAACAGCACCCAGAATACCGCCAGCCAATACCCAGGACACTGCTTTTTCACGCAGACTGGCGTGGGTAAGTTCTGCGGCGGCAAAGCGGTAGAGTTGTCCGTTGGCGCTGTAGTAACCCGCGAAGACGGTACCCGCCACCAGGATCCAGAAGTTTTTAGAGTAAGCAGCGTACGCGCAAACTAGCGAAGATAAGATCGCAACGATCAAGCCAGTTTGAAAAGATTTTTTTCGACCAAGTTTCTTTTGATATTTTGCAACGATCGATGTTGCAAGTGCTCCGCCGACTACATAGCCCATGATCGGTAGGGTTGCGATCCAGGCGATATTCGTGAGGCTTAAGCCGACTAAGCCGTTGATCGCAATGAAGGTGATGTTGTTGGTGAGAAAGATGCCTTGGCAAACAATCAGAAGAACCAAATTCTTATTAAACAGCTTATGTGGTGTGTTCATCTTTTCTTTTGTGAAACTTCGCCGGTGAGTGCGAGATGTTAGAGCACTGTCAGCGGCACTCTTAAGTTAACAATTAAAACACGCTCTCAGCCGGTTTTTGTTCAGAGGTGTGGCGAGCCTGAAACTTTCAATGCTGCAGCGCAGCGCAGTTTGAGTTCACGCGCACGGCGATCTTGAGGTCGGCGACGCGACATCACTTGCGTTCGAACAGCTCAAAACCAATCATTCCGACCACCATTGCAGCCACGAAGATCAGTGCCTGCGCTTGACCCGAAGCCATCGATACCAAGGCAGGGCCTGGGCAAAAACCGGCTAAGCCCCAACCCGCACCGAACAGCAGGCTTCCGATCACAAGTCGCTTATCAATCGCGTTTGAGGTTGGTAGGCGCAGGGCACCGCCTAAAAAGCTAGTCGTACGTTTATTTGCGAATGCGAAGGCAAAAAAGCCTACCAGAATTGCCCCGCCCATCACAAACGCAAGCGAGGGATCCCATAGGCCAAACAGATCCAAAAAGCCCAATACTTTGCCTGGGTCGGTCATGCCCGACAGCAACAGGCCCAAACCAAACATAAGTCCAACGATAAATTCACTGAGGCGATGCATGGCATGTCCCTTAAAGTAGGTGGCGCGCAATAAACACGACGGCAAATCCTGACGCCATAAAGGTCAGGGTGGCGATCAAAGAGCGTGGCGACAGACGTGCTAAGCCACAGACGCCGTGTCCGCTGGTACAGCCCGAGCCATAGCGAGTACCAAGGCCCACGAGCAGGCCCGCGACGATGAGCAAGAGCACACCCGCATCGATGCGGGGGGCGGTAAGCAGGCTGGTTGGCGCCAAGGCTTTATAGATCCAGGGCGATGAGAACAGCCCCGCGAGAAAAGCGAGGCGCCAAAGCGTATCTGTGCGCTTTGGCGGAATCAAGCCACCAAGGATGCCGCTGATACCCAAGATGCGGCCATTGAGCAAAATAAACAACGCCGAGGCGAGCCCGAGTAAGATCCCGCCCGAAAGCGAGGCCCAAGGGGTGAAGTGCGACCAGTCAATCGTCATTGCTGAACCTCTGTGTGATTGCAGAACTCTGCGTAAAGAACTTTCATGACGGCCATGGCCGGTGGACTAGAGAATTGGTAGTAGATATTTTTGCCTTCGCGCCGGGTGCTGACCAGCTGCTCTTCGCGTAGCACGGTCAACTGCTGTGAAAGAGTGGGTTGCACGATACCGAGCAACTCTTCGAGTTCGCCCACGCGCCGCTCGCCTTGCGCCAGCTGACAGAGGATCAAGAGCCGATCAGGGTTGGCCAAGACCTTCAGAAAACGGCAGGCCTGAGCGGCTGAGGCCTGCATCTGCTGCAGGTCGATGGCTTCCGATGGTGGCGGTAACTGTTGAGATACATCAAGGGTTGTCATAATAAAATATCTATATATAATTTATTAAATGATATATTATCACGATACAAACTAATTTTGCAGTGTTTTTAAGGAAAGCTCATGGGGCAGCAAGCAAGATCTTCGGACACTCCAATCGTGCACGGCATTTTTGACGCCAATACTTGGACAGTGACGTATGTGGTGTACGAAAAGCCCGGATCCGCGTGCGCGATTATTGATCCAGTGCTTGACTACGATCCAAAGTCTGGTCGCACCAGTCATACGAGTGCAGACAAGGTAATCGCCTTTGTCAAAGAGCAGAACTTGACGGTTCAATGGATTTTAGAAACCCATGCCCATGCGGATCATCTCTCTGCAGGGTCGTATCTCAAGCAACAATTGGGGGGCAAACTGGCGATTGGGGAACACATCACAGGTGTGCAAAGTGTTTTTGCTGGCATCTTTAATCTTGAGCCGTCTTTTAAACAAGATGGTTCGCAGTTTGATGTGCTGCTCGCGGATGGTGCTGAAATTGTGGTTGGCCAGTTGGTGGGCCACACAGTGTTTGTACCGGGTCACACCCCCGCATGTGTCGCCTATCAATTTGGTGATGCCGTCTTTGTGGGCGATACGATGTTTATGCCTGACGTTGGGACAGCGCGTTGTGATTTTCCGGGCGGTGATGCAGGTACCTTGTATCACTCAGTCAAAAAATTGTTGAGCCTAGCGCCCGAGACGCGTTTATTTATGTGTCACGACTATCCGCCTACCGATCGTGCCATTCAATTTGAAACTACGGTTGCAGAGCAACGCGCACACAATATTCATGTGCACGAGGGCGTGACTGAAGCACAGTTCGTTGAGATGCGCACCAAGCGTGACGCAACGCTTGAGATGCCAGTTTTGATATTACCGGCCGTACAGATCAATATTCGGGCTGGTGAGTTGCCACCCAAAGAGGCTAATGGCGTGGCTTATGTCAAGATTCCTCTCAACGTGCTTTGAGACTTTCCTTTTAGCAAGATTCCTAAACTAAAAATCGGCCACAGTGTACCTATCACTGTGGGCGATTTTTTAGTCTGTCATTCGCTGTCTCAATACAGGTTTTAGCGCCTTAACGCAGCGATGCGTTTAGCTTTTTCAACGCATCTGAACCAGGGCAAAGCTGTTTTGAGTCAAACGCCGCTAACGGGGTATCGCTTGTATTGAGCGAAGCATGTAGGTCAGTCGCGTCTGGATCTAAGTACAACAGCCCAGTCACGACTTCGCCGCGCGCTTGATGTTCATTGATGTAGCTCAGTGCGCCATAACGGTCTGAAGGATCGTAGTCGTTGTGCAGTTTGCGCAGACGTAGCGTTTTGCCGTCGTGCTGTTCTACCTCAACGACCTCACCAGGTTCATATTGCGTGACGATTTCGTCGCGTGAGGTGAAAAAGTCGATGCGACTGACCGCTTCGTTGTGTTCGCGTACATAGTCATAGCTCTTGGTGCTGCCGCTATGGTTATTAAACGCAATGCAGGGGCTGATCACGTCGATAAAGGCTGCGCCACCGTGGCCAATTGCACCTTTGATCAAGGGCACGAGTTGGTCTTTGTCGCCCGAGAAGCTGCGCCCAACATAGGTGGCGCCCAGTTGTAAGGCTAGCCCCACCAAGTCGATCGGGCTGTCGTTGTTGACCACACCCTTTTTGCTTTTTGAGCCTTTGTCGGCAGTCGCTGAAAACTGGCCCTTGGTTAAACCATACACACCGTTGTTTTCGACAATGTAGGCCATACTCACACCGCGACGCATTGCGTTGGCAAACTGACCTAAACCAATCGAGGCCGAGTCGCCATCACCCGACACGCCTAAATAAATCAGTTCGCGGTTGGCAAGATTGGCGCCGGTCAAGACTGAAGGCATCCGGCCATGCACAGTGTTAAAGCCGTGTGAAGCACCTAAAAAATAATCAGGGGTCTTCGAACTGCAACCAATACCTGACAGTTTTGCCACGCGATGGGGCTCGATGTCGAGTTCCCAGCAGGCCTGAACAATCGCTGCTGAAATTGAATCATGACCGCAGCCAGCACAGAGCGTCGAGACGCGTCCTTCATAGTCGCGACGCGTGTAGCCGACTTTATTTTGAGTGAGGCTAGGATGGTGCAGGGCGGGCTTGGTGATGTAGGTCATGCCACTTCCTTTTGTTTTTTGGTTTTTGAAGCAGCTGAGGCACCAGCTTCTAGGTACGTGCGAATATAGTCGGTGATGAAGCGCGCGGTAATCGGTGTGCCATCGTAGTGCAGCACTTTGATCATTTTGGCTGGGTCGATTGACAGTTCATTGACTAAGATCGAATGCATTTGTGCATCGCGGTTTTGCTCGACCAGATACACTTGCTCGTGCTCGGCAATAAACGCCTCAACGGAGGCCGGAAACGGAAACGCACGTAAACGCATCGCGTCTAGATGGATCCCTTCGGCGTTCAAAATGTCTAAGCCTTCTTTCATCGCAGGGCTAGTCGAGCCAAAGTAGATCACGCCTAACTTGGTCTTTTTAGGTGCCTTGTCAAACACTGGCTGCGGCACCATATCTGCAGCGGTGGCAAATTTGCGTAACAACCTTTCCATGTTGTAGATGTAATCCGGGCCGCGCTCTGAGTAACGTGCGTAGGGGTCGCGCGTTGTGCCACGGGTAAAGTAGGCGCCCTTGGTGGGATGGGTGCCAGGTAATGTGCGCCAAGCGATACCGTCACCATCAACGTCTTTATAGCGACCAAAGTCTTTGCCCGCCTCAAGCTCTTCAGCCGTCATGACCTTGCCGCGATCGTAGGTGCGGGCATCATCCCAGACAAAGGGTTTTGACAGACGCTGATTCATGCCGATGTCTAGATCGGTCATGAAAAAGATCGGTGTTTGCAGTCGATCCGCTAAATCCAGTGCAACAGCACCAAACTCAAAACATTCGTAAGGATCTTCGGGCAAGAGCATCACGTGCTTGGTGTCGCCGTGCGACGCGTAGGCACACGCCAACAAGTCTGATTGTTGTGTGCGGGTCGGCATGCCGGTTGAGGGGCCACCGCGCTGCACATTGATAATCGTGACCGGAATCTCGGCGAAGTAGGCCAGACCGATGAACTCAGCCATCAGCGAGATACCAGGGCCCGAGGTTGCAGTAAAGGCGCGTGCGCCGTTCCAACCGGCACCCACCACCATGCCGATTGAGGCAAGCTCATCTTCAGCTTGCACAATCGCAAAGCGATTTAAACCTGTGCTTGGATCGGTGCGGTACTTGTCGCAATATTTTTGAAAGGCCTCTGGTACAGAAGAGGACGGCGTAATGGGGTACCAGGCTGCAACGGTGGCACCACCATAGACGCAACCAAGCGCCGCGGCACTATTGCCGTCGGTAAAAATCTGATCGCCAACCTTGTCTGCCTTTTGCACACGAATACCAAGCGGCGCCTTCATGTTTTTTGTCACATAGTCACGGCCCAGGTGCAGAGCGCGAATATTTGAGTCGAGTAGGGCTTCTTTACCTTTGTATTGCTCGGCAAAGAGCTTTTCAAATACCTCAGCATCGACAGCCAGTAGCATCGACAACGCACCGACGTAGATGATGTTCTTAAAGAGTTGCCGCTGACGTGGATCGGTATAAGTTGCGTTGCTAATCTCAGTCAGTGGAATACCAATAATATTGATATCTGGACGAAACTTTGATTCTGGGATTGGGCGAGTTGAGTCATAAAACAAGTAGCCACCGGGCTCTATTTCGGCAATATCGGCGTCCCAGGTTTGCGGGTTCATGGCGACCATTAGATCTACGCCACCGCGACGGCCTAGATAGCCTTTTTCGCACACCCGAGCTTCGTACCAAGTAGGTAGGCCTTGAATATTGCTTGGAAAAATATTACGTGGGCTAACCGGTACGCCCATACGCAAAATCGCTTTTGCAAAGAGCTCGTTGGCCGAGGCCGAGCCAGAGCCGTTGACATTGGCAAACTTGATGACAAAATCGTTAATAGCTTCGATTGCCTTCATACAGACTCCAGAATTGAACCGTTTGCCTGTTGATCGCGAGCAAGCGGTCCAGCAGTGGTAGTCGTTAATAAAAACTTTTGCATATCCCAGGCGCCCGTCGGACAGCGTTCAGCACACAAGCCGCAGTGCAGGCAGACATCCTCATCTTTCACCATCACACGACCCGATTTCAAATCGCTCGACACGTAGAGGTCTTGAGTGAGTTCAAGGGCAGGGGCGCGAAGACGCGTTCTGAGTTCTTGCTCTTCGCCATTTTGTGTAAACGTGATGCAGTCTGTGGGGCAGATGTCGGTACAGGCATCACACTCGATACAGGTCTTGGCATTGAACACTGTTTGTACGTCGCAGTTCAGGCAGCGACTTGCTTCTTTGAAGGCAGTTGCCGCATCAAAGCCTAACTCAACCTCAACACGGATATTTGCGAGCGCTTTTTCGGATTCGGCCCATGGCACTTTGAAGCGCGTGTCATCTGAGACATCATTTTGATAGCTCCACTCGTGGATGCCCATTTTTTGCGACATTAAATTCGTGGTGGGGGCGGGGCGCTTCTCGGTATCTTCCTTATTCAAGAAACGATCAATCGATACAGCAGCTTCGTGCCCGTGTGCCACAGCGGTAATAATATTTTTCGGGCCGAAAGCTGCATCGCCACCAAAAAATACGCTTGGCTGTGAGGTTGACTGAAACGAGTCGTTGCCCAACACCGGTTGGCCCCACTTATTAAAATCAACACCACTGGCTTCGTCGATCCACGGAAACGCGTTTTCTTGACCGACTGCCAACAGCACAGTGTCGCACTCAAAAAATACATCAGGTTGACCGGTGGGCACCAAATTACGACGACCTTTATCGTCGTATTGAGCTTCGACCACTTCGAAGTTCATGCCGATAAGTTTGCCCTCTTTATGCTCAAAGCTTTTAGGCACATGAAAGTTGATGAATGGAATGCCTTCGTGGATGGCGTCTTCTTTTTCCCAGGGCGAAGCTTTCATCTCGTCGAAACCGCTGCGTACGATGACTTTGACGTCGGTGCCGCCTAAGCGACGCGACGAGCGACAGCAATCCATGGCGGTGTTACCGCCACCCAAGACGATGACGCGCTTGCCCACGCTGGTGATATGTCCAAACGACACCGAAGCTAACCAGTCGATGCCGATATGAATATTGGCAGCGGCTTCTTTGCGCCCGGGTACGTCGAGGTCGCGTCCGCGCGGTGCGCCGCAACCGACGAAGACTGCGTCATAGCCTTCGGCCATCAAGCCACTTAGTGACTCGACGCGCTGGCCTGCTCTAAAGTCAACGCCCATTTCAAGGATGTAATCGGTTTCTTCATCAATGACGGATTCGGGTAAACGAAAACGCGGAATCTGCGAGCGAATAAAACCGCCGGCTTTTGCCTCGCCGTCGAACACGGTGACTTGGTAACCAAGCGGCAGCAGATCGCGTGCGACAGTGAGCGAGGCGGGGCCCGCACCGACGCAGGCAATACGCTTGCCATTGGGTGCCGCGATGCTAGGCATGCGACTTTTGATATCGCTTTTATTGTCAGCTGCGACACGCTTTAAGCGACAGATCGCAACGGGTTCTGGTTTCTCACCATTGTTTTCTTCAACGCGACCACGTCGGCATGCGGGCTCGCAGGGGCGATCACAGGTGCGACCCAACACACCCGGAAACACATTCGAGACCCAGTTCACCATGTAGGCGTCGGTGTAGCGGCCTTGTCCGATTAAGCGGATGTATTCAGGGACGGGGGTGTGAGCAGGGCATGCGTACTGGCAGTCAACGACCTTATGAAAATAGGTCGGGTCCGTCAAATTTGTCGGTTGCAAAACGAATCTCCTGTTCGCCGAAGCGTGTTTTTTTGATTGACTCTTTGCCTAGACTCAACCGTTTGACTTAGGTCAAGACTTCGTTATTAGAATCGTTGTAATACGCATAGTCTAATGTGGCGCGGCGATTCTTGCACGTTGATATTGAGGGCTAGCTGATTGCGTTTGTATCCTTGTCCTGAAGAATTGATTTTCCCCAGCTTTGCTGCGCTGCGGCAAATGCTGATTGTGATGCCTTGAGGTCTGTTAATCTGCACAAAAGAGGTCTTTAATTGACACACTCAAACAGGACAGAACAGACCATGAAGCGAGACAACACAATGTTTAATGAGGCGGTGACAGGGCGCGAGGCGGCGACAAGACATGAATCGATGAAAAGACGTGATTCGGTGACTAGACGGGTGCTGATGTTGGCCTTTGCAGCTGTCTTTGGATTGTGTAGCGTTGGGGCACGGGCGCAAATGCCCAACAAGCCAATTACGCTGATTGTGCCGTTCGCGGCCGGTGGCAATCTTGACATTATTGGTCGTTTGATCGCTCCGGGCCTGGCCAAAGAGTTGGGGCAATCTGTTGTTGTGCAAAATAAGCCTGGAGCAGGGGGCGTCGTTGGTGCGACCGAGGTATCTCGCGCTGAGGCCGATGGGACGGTGTTGCTTGTGAGTACACCTAACGCCATCACCGTTGCGCCTAAGATGGTGCAGACACAGTACACACTTGAGAGCTTTGCCGCAGTGGGGTTGATCTCTTCGACGTCATTGTTATTAGTGACGCGTACTGATCAAAATAAATTTCATGATTTTGCGAGTTTTATTGCTTACGCAAAAGCGAACCCGGGTAAAGTCAGTATTGCCAATGCGGGTATTGGCACTTCAAATCATATTGCTATCATGCAACTCCAGATCATGGCCGGTATCGAGCTCAATGTGATCACCTATAAGGGGTCAGGGCCCTCTAATATCGATTTGTTAGGTGGGCAAGTCGATGTCAGCATCGATCAGTTGTCTAGCGCAATTGTGTATCTTAAATCTGGACGTACGCGCGCCATGATGGTGGTTTCAGCAGAGCGCGATCCGCTGGTGCCGGATGTGCCTAGCGCGAAAGAACTGGGTTTGCCGCAGCTTGAAGTCAGCACGACGGCAGGATTGTTAGCACCTGGCAAGACACCAGCAGCAACACTGGCGCTCTTGAATGCGGCGCTGAACAAGACCTTGGCCGATCCGAAGCTACAAGAGCAATTTACGCGCGCCGCCAGTCGGGTACGGCCCGGTGCAGCTGCCGTTTTTACAACGTTGATGCAAACCGAAGATAAGACTGCAACAGCGTTAGCGGCGTCAGGAAAACTCAAGCCCGAGTAAACGGGCTAAGCTCGCCTTGGGTCAGTCTAGTAGCCAAGTTGTCGGTTGACCTTGTTGTCAAGCTGCCCGGTTGTGGTGAGCTTGGCAAAATTGGCAAACCAGCAATCGAGCACGCGCTGTACATAGTCGGGTGCATCACACGAGATATGTGGCGTGACGATGAGATTGGGTGTTGTCCAGAGAGGTGAGCCTGGCTCGAGGGGCTCTTTATCGAAGACATCCAAAATTGCGCCATCAAGCTGTTTACTTTCAAGATGCTTGATCACAGCGGCATAATCGACAATCGGTGAGCGGCCAATATTGATCAAGCCCGCGCCTTTTGGTAATGATGCAATTCGGGCGTCAGTGACTAAGCCTCGAGTGTCTGCGGTAAGCGGCGCGGCAACAATGAGGTAGTCGGTGCGAGGTAAGACAGAGTCGAGTTGGCTCACACTGATGGTTTCATCCGCAAGCGATTGCGCTGTGCCCGAACGCGTCACTGCAATGACTTTCATGCCAAGCCGTTTTGCACCCAATCCAGCAGCGCGGCCAACGTCTCCGAAGCCAATGACCGTTGCGGTTCTGCCACGAATATTGAACTCATGAATCATGTCCCAAATTTTGTTAGTTTGGTTCGCAAGAATTTGAGGCATTTTGTTATGCAACATCAATAAAGCCATGCTGATGAAGTCTTCAGTCTTGTCGCCATGAATGCCGCTACTGTTGGTGACTGTGATTTGTTCGGGCAACCAATCGAGTGGCAACAGGTGATCCACACCCGCACCTGTCGTGTGAATCCACTTTAGTTTTTTTGCTGCAATGATTTTTGGACGATCGATTGGGCCGGCAAGCAGCGCGTCAGCGTCTTGCAGCGCATTTTCTAAGATGTCGCCATCCCAGCCCACCGAGACGTCGATTTGCTTGGCAAGCTCTGGATGGCGTGCCGCTGCTTGCGTCCATTGCTCGTGCGTCAGATGAAAGAGCCCATTGCGTAGGCGACCGTTTTCTAAGTGAAGTCTGAAGCGTGTTGACATAGGTGTGTGTAAAAAACGTTATGGTGGCTAAATAAAATGAAAAGTCACGAGCGATCTCTGTGAGCTTTGCGATTTTGTGTCTGTAGTCAATTGTTACAGCGTAACTCGAAAGCTGTTTTGGTGCGGCGTTTTAGATCTTTTGAGGTTGCGTTTTAGATCTTTTGAGTCAGCCTTGTATATTCTCAGACCTGAAGTTGTATATTAAGTGACTATGCCTGAGCGGTTATTGCTGAGCTTGAATTGGCGAGGCTTTTGGCTGCTTTTTGAGCAGTCACGCAACGAGATCAAACGATTAAGGTAGAGAATGCTAGGTGTGACTGACTATGGCGCGTTCGTTGTCGCCTTCACAATATTTTTGTTGATCCCCGGGCCCGGCAACCTGGTGTTAATTACGTCAACGAGTAAAGGGGGCTTGCGCGCCGGGCTCGCGGCAACAACAGGGATTGTGCTGGGTGACCAGGTCTTGGCTTGGCTGGCCGTTGCTGGGGTCGCTGCAGTATTAACGACCTATCCAGCAGCCTTTGCTGCTGTGCAGTGGGTGGGTGCGGTTTATCTTGCGTGGTTAGGCTTGAAAATGTTGTTGGCCAAACCGGGTGCGGCACCGATTTTGAATATCAAACCCTACCATTACTTGCGCCAGGCATTTTTCATTACGCTGTTAAATCCAAAAGCGATTGTGTTTTATATGGCTTTTTTTCCACTGTTCATTGATCCGATCCGGCAACAAGGTTTATTGACATTTGGGATTTTAGCGATCACGATCGCTGCCTTAGCGTTTGTATATGGAGTCATCGCAACGGTGTTGACGCACTTTTTTGCCGAGCGCATGCGCCGTAATCCGAAGGCTGGTTTTTTACTTGAAAAGCTTGCGGGTGTATGCCTGATTGGATTTGGGCTGCGGTTAGTATTGACGCGTTAGCGCGACGTTGGCTTTACGCCGCCGCAGGAGGCGGCACCTGTTCGGTGAACCACTGCGCCAGTTGTTCGCCCTTCACAAAACATACCTCGGGCGTTGCCATCAGCAGATCGAGTATTTTTTCAAAGCTCTCAAAGCGGTGCGGTACACCAATCAGATGCGGATGCAAGCCTAGCGACAGCACACGCGGTTGAATAAGGGACTCTCGTTTGAATAAACTCAGGGTATTGGCCAGCCGTTGATACATTTCATTGGATTGATGTTTTTCAACCGCGTAAATGATTGAATCGTTGATCTCTAGGTTATAGGGTAAGGCGAGTAGTGGCCCCTCTTTGGTGTGCATCCAATGCGGCACATCGTCGACAACCCAATCAAAGACGTAATCAATGCCTTGTTTCTTTAAGAACTCTGGGGTGTCGTAAGACTCGCGCAGCCCAGGGCTGAGCCAACCCTTGGGGCGCGTGCCGGTAAAGGCTTGAATCATGTTCAAACTTGTGGCGATCAGGGCTTCTTCACCTTCAGCGTGATTAAGTGCTTTTTGATGCACCCCATGGCCGATGAACTCCCAGCCCGCTTCGTGCATCGCCTGGGCGGCGCGCGGGTACGCCTGAATCACGCCGGCATTAAAACTGGTTGAGGCAGGTAACCCGCGACTTTGAATGGCGTTGATCAGACGTGGCAAGCCAGCACGCATGCCGTAGTCAACCCAACCAAAGTTGGGTATGTCTGGCACGGTTTCTTTACCGTGTGGCGGAGTCAGAATGGTGCGCGGCATGCCGGCATCAAACTGCCAGTGCTCAACGTTCACCACCAAGTGCACCATGATGGCACCCTCTGGATGTGCGGTCAGTTGCGGGCCTTCGTTAGAAAAGCGATAGGGGATGCGCGGATTAGCCATGGTGATTTCGGATCAAGTTAAGGACATCAAGCTTCATTTTTCTGAAGGACTCGCTGGCAGTGTCGGCGACGGTGCGTGGTCGTGAAAGTGGTACGGTAAGAGTGGACTGAATGCGTCCGGGACGCGCCGACATGACATAGATGGTATTGGATAAAAAAATCGCTTCATCAATATCGTGTGTGACGAAGAGGATGGTAGGTTTTAATTTTTGCCAGACCGAGAGCAACAACTCTTGCATGGTGAGCCGTGTCTGCGCATCGAGTGCCCCAAAGGGTTCATCCATTAACAAAACACGAGAGCCTAAGGTGAGGATGCGCGCGATGCCCACGCGTTGGCGCATACCTCCCGACAACTGAATCGGTAAGTGCTGTTTAAAGTCGTGTAACCCGACGATGCTGAGCATCTCGTGGGCGCGCTCTTCGTACTCTGCTCTGGGCAAGCCTTGTACCTTAGGCCCGAAAATGACGTTCTCCCAGACGGTCAGCCACGGAAACAACGCGGCCTCTTGAAACACCACGCCTCGATCAGGGCCAGGGGCCACAACCGCGCGTTCGTTCACGAGTAAGGATCCAGAGGTCGGTAATTCAAAGCCAGCGATGAGATTGAGTAGGGTCGACTTGCCACAACCCGAGGGGCCAAGTAAGGCCACGAAGTCACCTTCGTTTACCTCAAGGTTGATGTTGTCTAAGGCGATGACTGGCGGTGCGCTGGGATAAACTTTACAGACCTGCTGAATAGAAATGTTCGACATATTAGGATCAATGACTTTGTAAAATACGCCAAACTAAAACTTTGCGTTCAATGAACACAATCAGACGGTCACTGATAAATCCCATCGCACCAATCGACACCATGTCGGCGAGCACAATATCCATGCGACCCATGTAATACGCATCCCACAAGACATAGCCGAGGCCCGATTTGACCGCCACCATTTCAGAGACGATCACTGCGGTCCATGAGATCCCAAGCCCAATACGTAACCCTGTAAAGATAGAAGGCATTGCCGCGGGCAGAACGACTCGATAGAGCAACTGGCTGCGGTTAGCCCCCATCATGAGGGCGGCACGTACCAGATTACGGTCGACATCGCGCGCGCCTTGAGTCGTATTGACGACGATGGCATAAAAGCCGCCTAAAAAGATTAAAAAGATTGAGCCAATATCCCGAATACCAAAGATCGCAATTGAAAATGGTAGCCAAGCGGTGATGGGGATAGGACGCAAGCTTTGTATTAAAGGATCGAACATTTGTGCGATCAGTTTGCTCCAGCCAATGAGTAAGCCAAGCGGGACACCGATCACAGCCGCCAGCACGAAGCCTTGCACAACGCGCATCGAAGAGTATTCGACGTTTGAAACCCAAGTGCCCAGGTAGGGATTCAAGCCCAACCCGGGCGACCCAAAAATCCAAGAGTGCCAGCCCTCAAGGACCTTTAGCGGTGTTGGCATGATGCCTGCCATGTTAGGTTGACTGCCCGTCCATTGCCACAACAAAAGAACGATGGCGGGGACGAGCAAGCCCAGTAGCAAACGCTTGAGATGCACCGCTTTATTCATCAACAACATCCGGCCCGCCTATTTTTTGATCGCTTTGGCCATGCTGTCATCGTAGAGGTCTGCGGCTTCTTTGGTCACGTTTTTTTGCACAATCCCTTGTTTGAAAGCAGCTTCAGCCAAGCGAACGACTTGTTCTTTGTCTAAAACTCCGCCGAGTTTAATGATCTTGGTCGACTCTTTGGTGACACTTAAGGGCAAGCCAGTGTATTTGGCGTAGGTCTCTGCAAATAGAACTTCATTGCGAGCGAGCTGCTCTTCAATCTTGAAGTAAGCCCAGAGAAAACGTTGAACCAATTCTTTTTTCGTCCTCATGGCGTCGCCAGAGGCCGCCAGCATCCCAAGCTCTGCACCGACTGCGCGCGATTGGCTGTACTCGAGGTTTTTGGCGAAATAGGCATCACCCTCGGCAACCGCTTGTGATTCAAAGGGCTCCCATAAGACCATGGCATCGATGTCGCCACGCTTCATAGCTTGGATAAAGGCAGTACCACCGCCTTGGACGTTCACGGGCGAGAAGGTCGTGTAAGGAATGTTTTTTTCAACCAGCGTCATGGCCCACTGAAACCACACGGCAGAGCCAGGCGCGATTGCAATTTTTTTTCCAGCGATATCGCTCCAGTTGTCGATTTTTACACCCTTGCGGACCACTAGATATTTTGCTGAGCTTGCAACGCCAGAGAGGCCAATTAGATTTTTGCTGCCTTGCGCAGCCACGATCGCTAAATCGCCTGGGCCCACTGCAGACACATCGACCGAACCTGACAGAAGAGCAGTGCGGGCATCTGCATAGCGAACAAACTCAGCGCGTTTGACTTCAATGTTGAATTGCTTGAGCTCTTCTTCGAGCATCAGCATTGCAGAGAGATGGCCGACCTTGACATAACCAATCGTCAGAACCTCTTTTTGCTTTAAGGGGGCAGGCGCTGGCCCGACGGCGATCGCAGCGTTCGTCGCGAGTGCACATGCAAGTGTCGCCAAAGAAAGTAAGAATTTCATTGATTGCTCCGGTAAATATCGAATCATTGATAAAAAACTTAGTGCGTTGTTCAGAAATAGCACCTGTCGGATTGTTGCAACTTCAGCGTACATGATCATGCAAGGTGAAGCATGCAGTCAATCATTTAATTGCTTAGTCAATCGCAGGGAGATAGAGAGCACACATATAATGGCTAGGTGGCCTGCTGTCTTACTCGTCGCAGCTATATTACTTTTGGTAATATAAGGCATCGGATTTGATCGTTTGTATTTTTCTAGCCACTCGCTATCATTCGGTGCGTGGGCCGTGTGCGAGGGGATTGTGCCGGTCGTCCTTATCGGCGCCTCCGTGCTTGAAACAACAAAAATGATCTATGGATGCGAGAGAATTACTACTGTGGTCTGGGCTGGTGATTGGCTTGCTGTTTGGGTTGAATGGCCAGTGGTCGGGCTTTTGCCTAAACCGTGCTTTGAAAGAGGGCTGGGATTCGGGCGCGAAACAAAAGGCGCAGTCTTTTGCCTTGGCGTTAGTCGTGTCGATACTTGGTGCCCAAATACTCTCGGCTTTTGACATTGTCGATTTGAGTACTTCGATTTACCGCGGCAACGGTGCTTCGTGGTTATTCGTGATCGTTGGGGGCTTGATGTTTGGTTACGGCATGATGCTGGCCAACGGCTGTGGCGCGCGTGCAGTGGTGTTGCTTGGGCAGGGTAATCTCAGATCGTTTGTGGTGTTGTTGTGCTTGGGGATTTCAGCGTACATGACGCTGACAGGTTTATTGGCACCTTTACGCTTGACGCTCGCGCAGGCAACCGCCCTGCCTGCTCACGGCTTGTTTGAGTTTGGCACTGTCACGCGTTTTGTGTTGATTGGCTTGTTGTCAGTCGTTTTGCTGAGTTTTGTGTTTTGGCGGGGCTCAATTTTTAACAACAAGCGCGACTTGGTGAGCGGGCTTGTGGTCGGGGCGTTGATTACCGCCGGTTGGTGGGTCACGGGCTGGCTGGCTGTAGACGAATTTGAACCTGCCCCCAGCATGTCGCTGACCTTCATTGCGCCGATCGGTGAAACGATTCAGTACACCATGATTGCGACAGGGGTGCGGCTAGGGTTCGGTGTCACCGTGGTCGTTGGCGTGGTGCTAGGCTCTTTTGTGGCGGCGAGTTTGTCTAAGACCTTCCGTCTGCAGGGGTTTGCGACACCCGCGGATATGCTTCGATACATGGGTGGCGGCACGCTGATGGGAGTCGGTGGTGCGTTAGCGATGGGCTGTTCGATAGGCCAGGGGCTGACCGGCTTTTCAACCTTAACGTACACCTCGATGCTAGCGTTTGCCGCGATGATTATCGGGGCGCGACTCGCTCAGCGTAAAGCGTAAGACCTGCGAGCGCTGCGTAAGCGGTCTGAGGGCGGCTCGTTGAGACGATCAGCGAGCATGCTGGCATAGCGCCTGTTCTGTCAGGCAACTCGTTTTTAGCGAGATCTTCGCTACCTGGCCATCATCTGCGGCAGCCAAAGAGCAATCTGCGGAAACAGCACGATCACTAACAGACCTACAAGCATCACTAAAATAAAAGGTGCAGAGCCCGCCATGATGTCTGTCATGGTGACCTCTTTCGGGACGATCCCTTTTAGTACAAATAGGTTTAAGCCGACCGGCGGGGTGATCATCCCGATTTCTACCGCGATGGTAACGATAATGCCCAACCAAACTGGGTCATAGCCCATCTTGCTTAATACCGGAAATGCCAAGGGCAGTGTGATCACCATCATCGAGGCTGGGTCCATCAAGCAGCCTAAAATTAAAAGTACGACGATATAAAGTGCAAGCACCATCCAAGGTTGCAGATTGGCCGATGTGACGGATTCGATCATGCCATGCGCGATCCCCAGGCGAGAAACCACAAACCCAAAGAAGCTGCCAAAAATGATCAGCATCATCAGCATGGTGGTCGTCTGGGCAGTGGTGAGCAAGACTTTGCTCAATCCGCCTTGGCGCATATCTGGGCGACGAATGGTTAAAAGCAGGGCGCCCAAAGCACCGAGTGCGGCGGCCTCAGTGGTGGTGGCCAAGCCGCTATAGATTGAACCCATGACGATTAAAAACAAAAGCAAAACTGGCCAAATACCTGTCAACGAGCCAAAGCGTTCAGACCAAGTCACGCGGATGGTAAGCGGTTTGGCAGTGCCCGCGCGCATACTTTCTAATATGACATAGGTAATCATTAAAGTAGCCAGAAAAAGTCCTGGTACGATGCCTGCGATAAATAGTGAGCCGATCGAGGTTTCGGTCAAAATGCCGTAAATCACCATGACAACGCTTGGCGGAATCAAAATCCCTAAAGTTCCTCCCGCAGCGACCACACCGACAGCCATGCGTTTTGAGTAGCCGTGCCTAAGCATCTCGGGAATCGAGGCATAGCCGATCGCGGCTGCGGTGGCAGGGCTTGATCCCGAAATTGCGGCAAAAGCAGAGCATGCCACAATCGTGCTGACAGGCAGGGCACCCGGAACTCGGTTAAACCATTTCGTCGCTGCAAGATATGAGCGTTCGGCAATATCAGAATGCGAAACGACCCCCGCCATCAAGACAAATAGCGGCGCGACTAAAAATAGATGGCTCGTCGATACGACAAAGCTCATACGAGCCATTTGAATGAGCATCGCTGGGTTCAGGAACAAAAAAACCATAATGGTCGCGGTGATGCCCATTGAAAATGCTACCGGTATTCCGATTGTCATAAACACAAGCAAAAACGCAAACAAAATCAGAGTTAAACCTAACCAGCCAAATTCCATGGCGTATCCTTAATGGTGTGCCTACACTGACTTACCAGTTATCTTGATGAGGGAGTTCGCGTCCGTCGATGAATCGCGCCGCAATCACCAATAACTGAGTGATAAACATCAAGCCCGCACCAAAAGGCATTGACCACTGAACGAGGGCGACCGGCCAGGCTAATTCAGTTTCATCGATACGTCCGGTTGAATAGCCTTCAAAAAAAACTTTCCAGACCTGATAGAAAAAAAGACTTAAAAAAAGTGTGGTGAGAATGTCACCGATCGTCGTGGCGATACGTGTGGCCTTGCCTGGAAACCATTCTTGTAAGAGATCAATTCGCACATGAATACCCTCTTGCAGTGCGTGGCTCGTTGCAAAAAATACAACAAAGCAGAGAAGATAGGCGCAGACAGGATAAGACCAGGTGTCTGGCGTACCCAGCACGTAACGTGTATAGACTCCATAACAACCAATTAATGTGATGAGTAATACTAACCAACCTGATGCCATCGCCAGAAAGTGATTCAGACGAAAGATCCGATCTCTAAACTGTGACCAAAATACTTGCTGAATACTCATAAGCCTCCCGCGACGTCAATGGTGGTGCCGGTGACGTAGTCTGGGGCATCGAGCAGCGCCCAAATCACGACCTCAGCGATCTCTTTTGCCTCTGCGGCACGACCAATCGGTGTCACCTGAGCTAGGCGATCGATGCGTTCGGGTGCACCGGCAATGGCGTGTAATTTGGTCGCGACGCCGCCCGGGGCAACTCCCGTGACCTGCACCCCTTCCTTCGCGACCTCGCGCGCCAAGCCTAAAGTGAAGGTATTCAAGGCGGCTTTCGATGCAGCATAGTCAACCCAGTCGTTCGGGCTGCCGGTTCGGCTTGCAATCGAGGACACATTAATAATTCGTCCTCCGCCACCGCCATGCTTGGTCGATAGGCGCTTGAGTGCCTGCTGGGCGCAAAGAATGGGACCAATGACGTTGATGTCAAAAGTTTTACGCAGAGTGTCGATGTCTAAAGTGTCGATCCGTCTACCGGCTCTGCCCACAAATCCCGCGTTGTTGACTAAACCACCTAGCGCGCCAAACTTTGCATCGCATTCTTCAAAAAGATTCAATATTGAAGATGGCTCTGAGATATCGGCCTGCACCATGCAAAATACCTGCCCTTGATCCTCGAGTTCGCGCGCTAGCAGTTGCGCCTCGGTGATGCGGCTCGTGTAATTAAAGCAAACCGGTATCTTACGCGCGGCAAGCAGTCGGACAATTTCTGCCCCAATGCCTCGGCTCCCGCCGGTCACGATGACGGGCCGTTGATTTGTTTGAGTCATGTTCAAACGCGTGTTAAGTTTTTATCTTAAGGGCATTCAGAAATATCGCCGACTGTTGGTCGAGCTAACACTTGAGGACGATAGCGTTTGATGACTTCAATAATGCGCGTACCGTCTGCGCTCGTCTTGGGAGAAATCTCTTTGTCGAAGACATCCGTCGCCGCGGCAACTAAGCGATCAAATTCTGCTTGTTTAGGTACGCAGAATTTCGCACCGCGTTCTCCAAGAGTTTTCATCGTTTGTTCGTAACCCTGTGTGTAGGCAATGAGCCCCCAATCCATGGTCTCTTGGCCGACTTTCAGCATGATTGCGCGATCTGCCTCAGACAGGCGCTTCCAGCGGTCGTTGCTGATGTTGATCGTTGCAAACGCGATTGAATGATCAACACGGGTAATGAATTTTGCGGGTTCATATAACTTTAAAGACAGTATGCCGCTGTAAATCATGAGCGTGCAGTTCACTGTGCCCAGATCGAGCGCGTTATACAGCTCTGCGGGAGCGAAGACGACGGGGCTTCCGCCCCAACGCTTGATTGTCTCGGCTTGCCAGCGACCCGCAGTGCGAAGCTTGACGCCTTTCCATTGCTCAGGACCGCTTAAAAAACGATCTCTGCACGTAATGGGGTCGGGCAATAACGAGGGTGGGGCAGAGACGGCACGCGAGCCTCTTTTTTCGTAGATCTTATCGACAAGGGGCAAGACCTCGCGATTGAAGGCACCAAGTCCTTTAGGGTCGAGCGGAAAACTGAATGGAACATCAAACCCAGCCAGGTCAATGATTTCACCCGATACATAGGGCGTAAACGATAAGGCTGCGTCAACCACGCCATCGCGCATGGCATCGACCATTTTGTTGCCCACTAAGCTGCCGGACCAATGAATGCGAAACTTAATGCGACCATCGGTAGCTTTTGTGACGCCCTCTGTCCAGTGCTTGACCGAAAGCGAAGAGAAATCTGACTCAGGAAATACTGAGGCGAACTCTAGGGTTTGTGCGTTTGCAGGCGCGATACAAGTTAACGCGAGCAAGCTCGCACAGGATAGTGCCCAGTTTTTTAGCTGCTTTTTGATTAATGTCTGCATCATTGTCTCCATTTATCTATACGACTTCAACGAGTCGCTATTAAGTTAATTGATTGGTAATAATTTCGATTTTTCTAGACGGGTCTTTGCCATCCCAGTTCACCGAAGCTTGTTGCATTAAAGACAGAAATTTCAACTGAGTATCGTTGTATTCGATTAACTCAAGCATGCCGGGTAGATCGCCTGTGGTGTCAAAGTAGGCAAACCGAATGCCGCGTGGCGTTAGGCCCTCAAAGGCCAAGACATAGCCCATTTTTTGGTAGCGAGCCACATCGACCTCGTACTGAGTGGTCGCCATGCCTAAATGATGAAAACCATAGCCCTTTTTCTTGATGACATCCCAATACACAGAAGGCTTATCATCCAGCGGCTGAATCACTTCAAAGCACATGTTGCCTGAGAAACTCAAGGCTAGGCCCATCCGCATATCGGTTGGTTCGCCACGGTAATAGGCCTCTTTGAGCGTATAACCATTTGAATAGAACCAAGGACCGATATTAAATTTTTCACTAAATTCAGTAATCGATTTTTGCAAGTCTTCAACCACATAGGCGACCTGCACAATACCGCCCAAAGGTTGGCCAAAAATATTTTCAATCACGTGTGTCCCCTGAAGCGTCGCGACAGTCTTTGTGTCGAGCTGCATTATTTTTAGAATTGATTGCTATCGTTTATAGCAGAGCTTGATACTTTTTGAAACGTTTTTGATTGTGCGAAACCGACGACGTTGACAAGAGAAAGCACGTCTTGCACCGCACGAACAATGAGCTCGTCTTGACTAAGTACTTTATGCGGCGTTGCAGCAAGAAAGAATGTCATCCCCCAGAGCAGTGCTGGGGGAATCCCACCTAAGTCGATCTATTTGCTTTTATCTTGCTCGACCACTAGATGGGTGTGAGCAAGTTTGAGCAGGGGGCAGGCAACGCCTTTGCTCATGCCGCGTTGAATCATCTGCCCAAGAATATGCTCGTGTTCGGTCATGTTGCCTTGCGTCAGATCCCTAAGCATGGATGCCGCGAAGCTTGATTTCACGTTGGTGAGCATGTCAAGAGAGCGTTTTTGTGCAGACTCTTTTGTGGGGAAACCATTCGCTGCAGCAATCGCACAGCTCTCGGCATAGAAGCTGGTGGTGGTTTCGACTCCCCAGGGGGCGGCTGAAATTTTTCCGACGTGGCCACGGCACAGAGTTGTCATGCCTGCCAAGCTTGCCAAAAACACCCATTTATCCCACAACGATTGTTCGATATTTTCGCTGTACAAACGATCGAAGCCAGCGTTTTCGCACAACGCATAAAACTCTCTTGCAATTTGCTCGTGTGCGGCAGAGCGGTGACCAACGGTTAGCATGTGCAGATCGGTGAGTTGCTTGACTGCGCCCGTTGCCGAAATGGTCGCGGCGATCTGAGCTACCCCGCCCATGACGCGGTCTTTTCCAAATTTGGCATCGAGTTGTTGAATGTGATCCAGGCCGTTCAAAAATGGCAAAAACACACCTTTGGCGCTTGCGCCTTCAAGCGAGGCGAGGGCATCTTCAAAGTCAAACGACTTTGGTGCAAGCACAATCAAATCATACTCAGGCTTAAGTTGGTCGCGTGTGATGGCTTTTGGCTGAACCGTAAAGGTGTCTTTTGGGGTCTCAATCACAAGGCCTTCGGCCTGAATCTTTGCATGACGCTTATCGCGCAGCAGATAGGTCACATCGGCACCGGCTTGAATCAGTCGTGCCCCAAAATAACCGCCTACGCCACCTGCGCCCAAAATTAGAATTTTCACTTGCTGTCTTCCTGATTTTTTTGTGTTGTTGAATGGATATCATGGGATAATGGATGCGTCATCATTACATAAAAAATGCATTGAGCATGTTTTATGCAGGCCATCGGTAGGTCACAAACTCTTCTCGGAGTTTGAGCTTCGCCATTTTTCCGGTGGCGGTTAATGGGATCTGTTTTGCAAAAACGATGTCGTCAGGCAGCCACCACTTCGCAACTTTTTCTGCGAGCATCTTAAGTAGTTGGTCTTTTAGTGCGGCGTCAGCGCTCGTCGCGTTGTCACGCTTCACGACGACTAAGAGCGGACGCTCATCCCACTTAGGATGGGCGATCGCAATGCAGGCCGCCATAGCGACCTCTGGGTGAGCGCTTGCGACATTTTCAAGCTCAATCGATGAGATCCATTCGCCGCCTGATTTGATCACATCCTTGCTGCGATCAGTAATTTGCATGTTGCTATCCGCGTCAAGCGTAGCCACGTCACCGGTTGGAAACCAGCCCTCAATTAAGGGGCTTTCGGTTGCGCCAAAGTAAGTGTCAATCGCCCAGCTGCTCTTGACCATGAGGTCACCAAAGGCGACGCCATCGTGCGGTAAGGTCTGCCCTTTTTCGTCAACGATCTTCATGTCAACGCCAAATATCGGTCGGCCCTGCTTGGCTAGAATCTGTTCTTGCTCTGCTTTGCTTTTTGAAAGATCTTTTTGTTTGAGCTTTGCAACCGAACCCACAGGCGATAACTCGGTCATTCCCCAAGCGTGAATCACTTCGATACCTTCTTTTTCAAAAGCTCGGATCATTGCAGGCGGGCAAGTCGAGCCACCAATGACCGTTCGTTTGAAGGTGGTGAACTTAAGGTTATTAGCGATCGCATGCTCGATCAGCCCAGCCCAGATGGTTGGAACGCCCGCCGACATCGTGACTGACTCTTGTTCAATGAGCGCACACAGCGAGGCGCCATCGAGCTTGGGGCCCGGAAACACGATGCGTGCTCCGGCAAGCGGGCAGGCATACGGTAGGCCCCAGGCATTGACGTGAAACATGGGTACAACAGGCATGATTGATTCTTTAGCGGTGATGCCCAAAGAGTCTGGCAAGGCAACCGCGTAAGAGTGCAAGATCGTTGAGCGGTGGCTATAGAGAGCACCCTTTGGATTGCCGGTAGTGCCTGAGGTATAACAAAGGCTTGAGGCGGCTCGTTCGTCAAAGGTAGGCCATTCGTACTCGCCCAATTCTTGGGCGAGCAGGGTTTCATAGCATTCAATGTTGACCGTTTTGCTGACGGGCATGTTGCCGGCATCGGTCATGCAGATCCAGTGCTTCACTGTTGGACATTGTGCGTGAAGCGCTTCGATTAAGGGCAGAAAGCTTGTGTCAAAGAACACGACCTGATCTTGGGCGTGGTTGATGATGTAGCGCAGTTGATCGGCAAACAATCGAGGGTTAATGGTGTGGCAGACTCGAGCACTGCCCGAGACACCGTAGTAGATTTCAAGATGACGGTAGCCGTTCCAGGCAAAGGTACCGATACGCGCACTAGGTTCGACTTTCAGTCGATCAAGCATCTGCGCCACTTGTTTAGCGCGAGTATGGCAATCGGCATAGGTGTAGCGATGGATATCCCCCTCAGTACGCCTTGAGACGATTTCTGTGTCGGCATGGTGCCGCGCAGCATGAACCAAGAGCCCAGATATCAGCAGCGGTTGCGACATCATTTGACCCATCAAAAGCGCTGAGTTTTCTATGATTTTAGCCATGGTGCTTCCTGGTCTCGAATGGGCTGAACACTTGTTATCGATCTTGTGAGGCTATCATATCGCTAAGTTGAAATGTACACTTGCTGTTTCGCTCGGTCACAACGTTTATTCGAGCAGGTTGAGCAAAGATTCTGGAGATCCATGTGAAATTACGTTTAATCACCTCTTTTGCATTTTCGTGTTTAGTGCTCGTGGCCAGTTACTCGCGTTTAGCCGTCGCCCAAGAGTTTCCTAAAGACCAAACGATTACGATCATCGTAGGCTTTGTGGCGGGTGGTGCCTCTGACACGTCGACACGAATGATCGCCAGAGAACTCGCCAATAATCTAGGGCAGCCTGTGGTGGTCGAAAATAAACCAGGCGCAGGAAGCATGCTTGCCACACAATTTGTCGTGAATGCGAAAGCTGATGGTTCGGTGTTGTTGCTAGGTTCGGTTGGCCCGATGGCGGTAATGCCTCATCTGATGAAACTTTCATTTGATCCATTGCGTGATTTGGCTCCCATTTCCATGGGGGTCAGCTTTGCAAACGTGCTGGTGGTGCCCGCGTCTTTGAATATTACAACTCTTGCCGAGTTTGTAGCGCTCGCCAAAAAGAATCCGGGCAAATTGTCTTACGCCTCAACGGGGATTGGCTCATCTTCGCATTTAGCCGGCGAACTTCTTGGGCAACGTGCTGGTATCGACCTGATTAATGTTCCTTACAAGGGTGGTAGTGCCGCGATGATTGACTTGATCGGTTCGCGTATTGAGGCCTATTACTCGACCCCTTCTTCGGCGGCGGCGCATATTCAAAGTAAAAAATTAGTCGCGCTCGCGACGACTGGTCTGACACGGTCCGAGGGCTTTACGAACTTACCAACGATTGCAGAGTCGGGCTACCCCGATTTCAACGCCACGAACTGGTATGCTTATGTCGCCCCTGTCAAAACACCGACTGCTATCCTAGACCGTTGGAACACAGAATTTGTAAAAGTGCTGAAGACCCCGTCGGTTCGAGATGCCTTGCTTGCGATGGGCTTGATTCCAGATCCGATGACTCGTCAAGGCTTAGCCGACTACATGGCTAAAGAGTCAGCAACCTGGAAAGCGGTCATTCAAGAGCGCAATATCAAAATCGAGTAGTTCGCAGATTTGAGTGGTGAGTTTGATTGCAAGTCGCTCGGGTGGATCCGTTGGCAGATCCTATGGGCGAATGCAGTCACCCACAAAACATGATTCGGTCAGATTATTGCGGCTCGCGGCGCACGACTTGAACGCTGCGACGCTCGTGCTCTTTGTTATAACTAAAGGCAAAAGGCATGGGCTTCACAGCGGTGGCTTGCCGATAGGCTTGTGCAAGTGACTGCTGTTTATGCGGGCTGAACTGTTCGAAGGGTAGCGAAAAGCCTCCGTACAAATCGACTGGTCCGATCTTTTTTAAGTGTGCATAGTCTACGCCGGTCTCGTCTTGCACGACCATCGGTGCATTTTTGACGATTATGTCTCGCAATACAATAAAGTTTCCATCTTGCAAGAGGTGCGACGCAGCTTTAATCAGCATTGGGTGTTGCGTCATGTGGCTCAACCAGCCTCGCATCGGTTCTTTGACTAAAAGATTTTGATCGGATAAATCAAGACTGACGTAATCAAGTGCAACTATTTTGCCATTTTTTTTCAGCACTAGGCGTACAGAGTTGTAGGGCCCAGCAGATTTGATAAATTGCCCAGACGCTGAGTCGTAGGCAATGGGGTACAGCTCGACCACATCGTATCCTGAGTACAGAGCGAAGGTCGTTAAAATAGTGGTGATACCGATGTGTGCGCTTTTTGCGAAACGGTCAGCCTCAAGTTCAGCGGTAATAAAAAAGGCGTTGTAGGCAAAGCGTTTCCATTCGCGTAAAAATTTTGTCTGAAAATGTTGAGCGCGTTCGGGCGACATCGGGGCCAGTAGGGCCGGCTCGCCTGCTGCTTGCATCGCGACCATGACATACCGGTCGGCATCGGGATAGAGTTGACTCAGGGTCACAAAATCTGGACCAGAAAAGGGATAAAAAACAGTACCGGTGCCTGAGAATTTAATTTCGGTTTTAGCCCACTCGGTCATGGCATGACCATGCTCCTTTTGATAAATAGCCCAGGACCCATCTGCGATTTTTTTATTCTCGGCAGTTAAAAACGGGAACACAGCAGGATTTGAGTGAGGCCCGACTAGATATTGACCTTGCAAGTGCGGCGCTGGCGGCGTTGCGTTTTTGGTGTCTGAGGCGTTTGTTTCGCCAGTTTGCGCTCGCGCAGACGTCAAGCAAACTAAGAGGCAAAGGGCGGACAGTGACAAGGCCACCTTGAAGGTGCGAGCAAACCAGTTCATTTTTTTCTTTACGTTAACGGAAGAGACTGCACAATTGGCGTCAATCAAAGGTTCGGTCATTCTAGATCGTCATACCGATTTTGACAGGCGAATGCTGGGCAAGATAATACCCTGTACGGTCTGTTTTGTGCGCTAAACGATCGAGCGTGCCGAAGTGATGCCGCCATCTACCGTAAAAATAGAGCCCGAGGTGTACGCTGACTTGTCTGAGGCAAGGTAAACGCACAGATCTGCGATTTCTTCGGCAGTGGCCGCTCGTCCCAGCGGTAATTTAGCGAGTAGTTCGCTAGCGCGGCTTGCGTCGCCAAGCTCTGCCTCAGCGCGTCGCCGCAAAACTTTTTCGATGCGAGGAGTTGAAACGGCGCCAGGGTTCACCCCGACAACGCGTATGCCGTCGCGCAGACTTCTGCCACCTATTGCGCGGGTGAAGGCCATCAGCGCAGCATTGCCTGTGGTGCCTGCCACGTAGTCAAAGTCAAAGTTTTCACCGCCAATACCGATATTGTTGATGATGACGCCATGGCCACGTGCTTTGAAAAGAGGGTAGAACGCGCGGGTCATATCAATGTAGCCCAGCACTTTTAATTCCCACCCAGCACGCCATTGGGTTGCGTCCACATCCCAAAGGTTACCTCCGGGAATCGTGCCTGCGTTATTGACTAAGATGTCAATATCCGACGCTTGCGCGACAATGCTCTCAATGGCGCCAGGCTGCGTCATATCTAATGCAATGACTTTGGTCGGTACGTTGAATCTGCTGAGTAGGTCACTCGCCAGTGCTGCAAGTCGATCTGCTGAGCGAGCAACCACGGTGAGGTGGCAGCCTTCGCGCGCAAAGGATTCGGCAAGTGCTTGGCCAATGCCTTGCGAGGCACCTGTTACCAATACTTTTTTACCTTTTAGGTTGAGTTCCATACCATCGCTGCCTATAGAGATTAGGGGGCTGAATTTTTCAGAACCTGTTGCAGTTCTTCCATTGCGCTAGGGTTGTTCAGCGCCGAGAGGTCACCTAAGGTCTCTTGCATAAAAATATTACGAATTAAACGCCGCATAACTTTCTGGCTGCGAGTTTTAGGTAAGTCTTTCATGATGTAGACGCGGCTTGGCCGAAAGGGCTTACCCATTCGGTCCGCGACGTGATCTTTGATCATCGCCTCAAGAGCAGCTGGTTCGCCTTTGTAATCAGGAGACGCAATCACAAAAATCACTAATTTTTGACCCTTGCTAGGGTCCGACACACCGATCGCAGCTGCTTCACTCACGTCTTTGAGTGCAAGTAAAATTTCTTCGACTTCGGCCGGACCTAAACGCTTACCCGCGATTTTTAGCGTGTCATCTGAACGACCCAAAATATAAAAATAACCTTTGTCGTCGTGCAAGGCTAAGTCGCCATGAATCCATTGGCCAGGAATTGCCCGCCAGTAAGAGTCTAGGTAACGCTCGTCGTCCATCCAAAATGATTGCGTCATCCCCACAAAGGGAGCGCGGATTGATAACTCTCCGATTGCGTTGCGCACCGAGTCGCCTGCGGCATCGACCACATCAGTCATCACGCTTGGGCTTGCCGTATTGAAGGACGCGGCGGCAATGGGTTTGACCACCACGCTAGACAGTAGTGCGCAACTTGCTTCTGTGCCGCCGGTGACGTTAATGATTGGGCAGGTTCCGTGACCGAAATATGTTTCGAACCACTTGAAATGTACTGGATCAATGGGTTCTCCGGCCGTGATCAACAAACGTATTGAAGATAGGTCGGGTTGTAGTGCAAGGTCGGCATGACTGGCATAGCCGCGAATGAGCGTGGGGGAAGCGCCATACACCGTCACGCCATAGCGCTCGATGAGTTTGCCCATGCGTGTCCAATCAGGATAGTCTGGCGCGCCATCATACGTGACTAAGGTAGCGCCATTTAAAAGCGCCATCGTTGACACAAGCGGACCTGCAATCCAGCCCATGTCTGCAGGCCAGCACACGACATCGCCCTGTCGGATGTCAAAGTGCACCAGAGAATCATGTGCCATTTTTAAGGGAAAACCGCCGTGCGTATGAACCGGACCTTTGGGTTTGCCAGTTGTGCCCGAGGTGTAGATCACCATGAAGGGGTCATCGGGCGACATGCGCGCCGAGGGAGTATGTTGACCAGAGGTGCTGTTTGCAACATGCGCCCAGCTGATATCACCCGCGCTTAAGGATGGGCCCTCGGGTGAGTGCTTCCAGATGATTGTTTCAATCGTAGGCAACTGTTTACACGCGGCTTCGACGATGGCTCGTGCATCAACAAAATTGCCACGACGGCTAAAGCCTGTTGAGGCAACTAGCATACGCGCAGTGCATGACGATAGCCGCGCCACAATGGCATCGACACCAAAGCCGCTAAACAATGGCACAACAATTGCCCCGAGGTACGATAGACCAAGAAGCGTCACGTTGGCTTCGATACCATTTTCAAGCAACAGACCGACACGATCGCCTCGCTTAAGACCTAGCGAAGCCATGCCGGCTGCAAAATTTTGAACACGTGTTTTGAGTTCTGCAAAGGTGACGGTTTCAGCCGCTATTTGCTCACGTTCGGCGATTAATGCTGGTTGCTGTGCCGTTGCCGGGTTGTCGGACCAGCGCAAGACGGTATCCACCCAGTTAAGCTCTCCACCTGTAAACCAACGGGGAAACTCTAGACCCTTTGAAGTGTCAATGTATTGCGTATAGTCTTTCGACCAGACGATGCCGCAGAACGCGTTGACTTCTTTCCAGTATTGCGCGGGATGCTTGATTGAAAAGCGGTAAAAGGCTTCGTAATCGGTAAAACCCAAACGCTGCATCAAACGCGCAATATTTGAATCCGTTAGATCTTCTGCGCGCGGCTGCCAAGCTGCTAGTTCATTGGTTGTCATGTCGTCTGAGTGTCTCAATTGATGGTGAGTCCACCATCAACAGTCAGAATGTGTCCTGTGGTTGACAAAGACTCGTCAGAGGCGAGGTATAACGCGGCATACGCAACATCTTTCGGCGGAACGACACCAAACATTTGCCCAGACAAAAATTTTGATGTGACGCCATCGTCTTTTAGCAATGTTAAAACCCGATCAGTTCCTGTGGCGCCCGGTGCAATGGCATTGATACGAACTTTTTGGGCCGCGTATTCGACAGCCATTGACCGAGTGAGTGCGCTGATGGCTCCTTTTGCTGCTGTGTAGGCATCTTTTCTGTGTGTGCCAATCAACGCCACAACGGAGGTCATGTTGATGACGGCACCACCACCGCTTGCGATAATGGCCGGAATACCGTGCTGACAACCGAGCCAAGTGCCGAAAAGATCGAGTTGTATTTTTCGCCAAAATTCTTCGGTGGCACCCTCGGTGACCGCGCCATCTTTTACGGTTGAACCACCTGCATTGTTATGCAGAATATTTAACTTCCCAAAGGTGTCCACGCAACGTTTGACCGCGCTCTGGACTTGGTCTGATTGGGTGACGTCGGCTTCGATAAACAAGCACTCACCACCTTGCGCTTTAAGAAGCTTTGCGGTCTCAGCACCGCCCGCAGGGTTTTTATCGATGAACGCAACTTTTGCGCCTTCTTGTGAAAACAGCAAGGCGGTTTCGCGACCGATGCCCGCACCCGCGCCAGTAATGAGTGCTACTTTGCCAGTAAGTCGTCCCATGATGGTCCTATGAAAAATTAAATGCCCAAGTAGGCGCGTTGAATCTCTGCGCTATTGGCAAGCTCCGCAGCTAACCCATGCATAGCAACTTCACCGCGTTCGAGGATGTAGGCGTAATGCGAAATTTCTAGAGCAATCTCAGCGTTTTGTTCAACCAAAAGAATCTCGACTCCCGCCTTCGCAATCGATTGAATGATCTCGGCGATGGTGTCGACAATCGCTGGCGCCAGGCCAATAGTTGGCTCATCAAGAAGAAGCAACTTTGGCCCCGCCATGAGCGCTCGTGCAACCGCGACCATTTGCTGTTGCCCACCGCTCAGGCTGGCTGCGCGCACGTTTAGTTTTTCTCTTAATGCAGGAAAATATTCCAATGTCTGTTCAAAATCGCGGGCGATTGCCACTTTGTCTGAGCGCTGAAAAGCACCCATCTGTAAGTTCTCTGTGACGGTCATGCTTTTAAAAAGACGTCGCCCCTCGGGCACTAATACCAGCCCCTGTTTGACCAAGACGTCAGTCTCTGTACGACTAATATTTTTTCCAAAAAGCTCGATGCCTGCGCTTTGCGAGGGGAGTAAACCAGTCAGTGCTTTCATCGTCGTAGATTTGCCCGAACCGTTCGAGCCAATGATTGTCGTAATCTTTCCACGAGCGACTGAAAAACTTATGCCTTTGACGGCAGGCACAATCCCATAGTTCACAACGAGATCAGTGACCTTGAGTGCGTATTCGGTTGTCATGCGCGTTTACCTAAGTACGCAGAAATTACCGCGGGATTTTGCTTGATTTCTAAAGGTGAGCCAGCGGCTAGAAAAATGCCATGATCAAGCACCACAATGCGATCGCAGATCTCCATGACGGCTTTCATATTGTGTTCAACCAACAAAATCGAAAGCTTAAATTCATCGCGAATTCGTCTAAAGATCGCAAGTGCACCACCTACCTCAGTCTGATTTAAACCTGTCAGGGGTTCGTCTAAGCACAATAACTTTGGGCGTGTCGCAAAGGCGATGGCGATACTAACCATGCGTTGTAAACCGTGCGGTAAATTACCAGCAATTTCTTGCAGATGATCAGAAAGGTTGAGTATCTCGGCGGTTTCGTGAACGCGACGGACGCGCTCGTTCTTTACACTAATCGTGCTGAAGGTCGCGATCAGAATATTGTCATAGACCGTCATATCCGTCAGTAGGCTGTCGTGCTGAAAGGTGCGCACTAGGCCTTTATGGCAGACTTGCGCAGTGTTCATTTTTGAGATGTCTTCGCCTAAAAACTCGATACGGCCTTCAGACGCAGGGTAAAAACCACTCACGCAATTAAAGGTCGTGCTTTTGCCGGCGCCGTTCGGTCCGATCAAACCAAGGATTTCGCCTTTTTGCACGTCAAAACTTAAATTTGAGACAGCGGTTAAACCACCAAAACGACGAGTGAGTTTTTCGACTTTTAACAAGATCTCTGTTGTCATATTTTCGTCTCTCGCTCAGTGCTTAGCTGCGGCTTGAGGTTTCGGGGGCAGGCCTAAAAATTTTCTGATGATCCCGACCAAACCATCTGGCATCAGTAAGACAGCAATGACGATTGCCGCGCCATAGAAAATATGTTCGAACGGACCAAAACCCATCGCAACTTGAGCGAGTAAGGTCAAGACAGAGGCGCCTAAAATAGGGCCCGCAATATGAGATTCTCCGCCAACTTTAATATAAGCCAGTGTGTATACCGCTAATAAAAAGCTGAAGTCATCAGGGCTAATGACGTTATTGGCATGCGCGAGCAGGGCGCCACAGATACCCGCGATAAACGATGAGATCGCCAAACAACTGACTTTTGTTAGATGAACATTGATCCCGACCGTCTGAACGATCGCATCATTATTGCGAATGGCAACCAAGACTTTTCCAAAGTCGCTTTGCTCGATCTTGTAGAGCACAATTAAACTTAAAAGTACAACTGCAACGACAAACGTTGGGTAATAGTCAGTTAACAAAACGGGTGGGAACACTCCAAGCATGCCCGAGTTGCTGCCAATGTAGTCAATCTGCGTGTAGACCATTCTTAGCACTTCGGTGAAGGCAAAGCTGATCAACATAAAATAAGGTCCCTTCGTGCGTAGCGTGATGTAGCCCACAATCAGACTCAGCAACGTTGCCGCTAGCGCAGCGCTGACTAAGGCTACGACAAATGGCAAACCGAGTTTTGTGGTGCAAACGCCGGCAACATAGGCGCCAACGCCCACGAAGCCAGCGATCGCAAAATTTAATTCACCAATCAATTGAACGAAGCGAAAGCTTGCCGCAAGCAAGATATTGATGGCAACCCAAATGACTAAGCTCGCAGCAAAGCCGGTACCCGCAAACAGACTGCCACCAAGAACGAGCAGGCTGAGGAGGGCGACATAAAGGGTGGTTGAACCGCGTGCGTTACCCATTACCCATGATCCCTTTCGGACGCACCAGCAATACCAGCATGGTGATAACAAACATTGCGAGTGTCGCAAGCGAGGGGTCAAAATAATAGCCACCTACACTTTCGATTACCGCGATTAAGATGCTGCCAATGATCGAACCTGGGATGCTACCCAAGCCTCCGATCACAATGGCGATAAAGCCTTTGATGAGAAAGTCGCTTCCAACATTCGCGCTAATGACCGTGACGGGCGCCAGAAGTGCACCTGCAATGGCGGCTAAAAAGGTTGCGATCAAAAATCCATACAAAGCAGTTTTTCGGTAAGGGATACCTTGGAGCATCGCAGCCTCATGGTCTTCTGAGACCGCGCGCAAGGATTTGCCAAGTTTTGTTGCTGCAATGAGCCAACACATGGTGACCGCGACCAGCAAAGCGATCAGGGTGAGGACCAGTCTTTGGGTCGTGATGGCGCCTCCAAGAATGCGCAGATTACCCTCGATCAGATCTGGTAGTTTGATGGGCACGCCACCAAAGAACTCTAAAAACAAACCTTGTATCAAGAGAGAAAGCCCGACTGACAAGACGAACGAACCCACCATGTCTCGTTGAAATTTTTTGAAAGCAAAATGATAAAGAAACCAGCCGCAAGCCATCGTCGCTAAAATAGAAACAGCGCCAGAGGCGCCGTAAGCCACCACGAGCGGTACAGAGGGGCTGTTTAACCAGGGGACGAGGATGGCGATTAATAAAAGTACTAAACCAAAAAATTCGCCGTGTGCAAAGTTCACGACCTTCATGACACCAAAAATCAATGTCAGGCCAAGTGAAAACAGGATATAGGCCGCACTAATCTGCAGGCTATTTATAAAGAGCTGCCCAAAAATCTCCAATGTCTTGCACCCTCAAGCGGTTAGTAGTCAGCAAAAATCAGAGACCAAGCCCAAGGTTGGTCTCTGTCGGCCAAACGGCTTATTTTGCGGCGGCTAAACGAGCCTTGAGCTCTTCGGGAATAATGCGGGTCAGTTCAACCATCTTGCCATCTTGAACTTGCGTAATCATGACCGGCACTTGCATTTGTTGTGGGCTGTCATAGATTGCTTTGCTACCAAAGACTGTTTTGCCGTACGAGGTTTCAAAGACCAAGGTGGGCAATACAGCGGCGATTTTTTTAGGATCTATGCTGTTTGAAGCCTCCATCGCAGCCTTAAGCGCATAGACTGAGTCGTAGCTTGAGACCTGCAGTGGGTTCAGTGGTTCTTTAAATTGAGCCAACATTCCTTGGTTCAAAATCTGTTGTACGGGCGTTGCAAGTGAGCTTGAGTAGTCGCCGGCATAGCCCATGTAGGTGCCGTTGGCTGCCGCACCACCAATTTGAGCAAGTTGAGTGGCACTTGTGCCAACCGGCAGCACTTTGACACCTTTCCAGCCCAGCACGCCAAGCTCTTTAAGTACGATCCCTGCATCGGCAGGTGGCGCTACGCCAAGGTCAATGATGTCAGGCTTTTGCTCAGTGAGTTTGGCCGCCACTGGTTGAAACTGTGTGGTGCCACGCTCGTACCAATTAGAAGACAAAACCTTCACGCCTTGTGCTGCCCAAGCTTTTTGTGCGACCAGTTCAACTTCTTTGCCTGACGCATCGTTCGCGTTCAGGATCGCGACTGTTTTTGCCTTTGGATTTTGCGCCAAGACATATTTGTAAAGTGGATCAAGAATCTCAAACGGTGTATTGGATTGTGTAAAAGTTAATGGAAACTGTGGACCTTTGACACTTTTACCCCAGGCCGAAATAAAAATCATCACGCCGCTTCGCTCAGAGAGCGACTGCAACGCTGAAATCGGGGCAGTGCCAATACCACCAACAATAAATTTAACCTTGTCGCGGTTAATTAAGTTTTGTGCGACTTTTGTTCCTTCGGCCGCAGTGTATTTGTTGTCGTAAGCCACGACTGCAAAATTATATTTTTTGCCACCAACTGTCACACCGCCGTCAAGATTAATTTTCTCTGCGGCTTGCTTAGCAGTCCACTCCATCCCCAAGCCCCACACGGCTGCAGCGCCCGACATGGGTGCTGAGATGCCGAGTTTGATGATTTCTTGAGCTTGAACGGGTGCCGTAGAGGCGAGTGCCGCAAGCGCAAGGGCTGCATAAACCTGTTTAAGATTTTTCATTTTTGTCTCCGGTTAATTTTTTTAATCGCTCGTGCAACTTTAGGTGAGCGTCATTTAAGTTAAATGTACCATAGACCCAAGCCGCACAAAAAGAAAAAATTCTCGAGATTTTTTAAAAAATCACCGAGAATTTTTATAAGGGCTGAAAGGGTCAAGGCACAAGCTAATACGTTAAATACCCTCAACGATTCGAATGTCGCGCTCAGCTGCATTTGGGCCTAAGGCTTTGATGGCCTCTTGATAGCCGGGGCTGTTGTAGGCAGCTTGTGCGGCTTCAACACTTTCGAACTCAATGAGTACCGTGCGTTGTTTGACGCCTTGCTCTTTTGTCACGGCGGCCTCGCCACGGGCCAGAAATTTTCCGCCAGCAGCGGTCAGCGAAGGACCTGCTAGTTTTGCATAGGCGGCGAGGGCTTCTGGATTTGAAATTGAACGGTAAGCACTGATCCAATAGGCTTTGGGCATGACGAAGTCTCCGAGTGTGTTTGAGTGTCGCTATATTACCAAGGGTATGACTTACCAAGGGTACTACCCTGCGATTGACCAAGCTGACTTTCTCGTCTTGATTCGATGGTGCGCCGCCGCATATACGTGGGTCAATGAATACAGGTATTATTTTTCAATGACTGCAACTTTCACTGATGTACAAAACTCGTTACGTGCACCGTTCAAAGTGCGCAGTTTTCGTTTTCAATTCTCCGCTGATTTAGCGGCATCTTTAGCCTTTGAGATGGAGGTCCTGGTTCTCGGTTGGTATGTGTTGGTTGAGTCGGGTTCGGTCATGATGTTGGTGCTCTACGGAGCCTTACAATTCTTTGGCTCTGTGTTTTCTCCCCTGTTTGGTGTCGCGGGCGACCGGTTGGGCTACCGAACCTTATTTTTGCTGACGCGGGGGGCCTATGCCGCGCTGGCAACCCTGGTGATGGTGCTGGCTTTTATGTCCTTACTCACGCCATACCTGGTCATCGCCGTTGCGGCGATCGTTGGCATGATTCGCCCATCCGACAACATGATGCGTTATGCGCTTGTTGGTCAAACGGTGCCAGTCGAGCAGTTAACGGGCGCCTTGGGGATTTCTCGCATGACCGCCGATTCGGCACGCGTTGTGGGTGCTTTATTAGGAGTGGGTACCGTCGCGCAGTTCGGTATGGCTGCTGCCTATGTGGTCATTGCCCTCCTGTACGCGTGTAGTTTTATATTCTCGACGGGTGTTGCAGGCAAAGAGAGCGACGCGGCGCCACAGGCTGCGCGCTCTGCTTTCAGCGAGTTGATTGCTGCCTTTCACTATGTTTGGGCTCGGCCAGCGTTACTCGGAGCATTGAGTTTGGCCTTTTTGGTCAATTTTTTTGCGTTTCCCTTTACCTTAGGATTGTTGCCCTACATCGCTAAAAATATATTTGAAGTCGGGCAGGCAGGCTTGGGTGCCTTGAGTGCAAGCTTCGCTTTTGGTGCACTGTTAGGGTCGTTGGTGCTTGGATTGAATCGATTTTCATTGGGCACTGGCCGTGCGATGTTGGTGACCGCTGGTCTTTGGTTCGGTTGCTTATTGTTTTTTAGTTTTCTAACTGAACTCTATGCGGGGATGTTTTTGCTTGTCTGCACGGGGTTTGTACAAAGTTTAAGCATGACACCCTTGGCGGCAGTGATGCTGCGCGCGACAGAGCCCGCATTTAGGGGGCGAGTCATGGGCATGCGTATGCTGGCAATTTGGGGGCTACCTGCGGGCTTGTTGGTCGCTGGGCCCTTGATCGCATGGCTTGGCTACCAAGGGGTCGCGTTGCTCTACACCCTTGCGGGTGTCTCTCTGACGTTTGGTATCGGCTACTGCTGGCGTCAGGCTCTGTGGGATAAAGCCGCGCCCGCCAATCAACATAGCTAAATCGGGCGAGTTGACTTCCTCTCCGTACTAAAGAATGAGGCTTTCCGCGCAAGCCGGTAAAAGCAGGGTCACTGCATACAAGGCGCCTCTGCAAAAAATAATACTTTGTGTTAGGGTTCTCCCTGAGACAAAAAAGATGCGCCCAAAGAGCCCCATGAAGATTTTTTACGGTTGGAAGATGGTTTTTGCAGCGGCGTCGCTGCAATTTTTGCAGTCAATGATGCTGCATCAAGCTTTCGGGGCCTACCTAGCCGTACTGATTGAAGAAAAAGGCTGGAGCAAAACCTCAGTGTCGGCCGCCTCGGCGATGATGTCCATGGAAGCGGCGGTGATTGGGCCCGTGCTGGGTTGGTTTTTAGACCGCTTTGGCTCGCGTGGCGTGATTAAAATTGGCGTCATCGTGTTTGGCATCGGTTTCATGTTGCTGAGCCAAATTGAAACCCTCATGCAGTTCTACGGTGCCGTCATTGTGATTGCGATCGGCTCGTCAATGGCCGGATACTTTCCGCTGAACGTCGGCATCATCCAGTGGTTTGAAAAAAAGCGCGCCCGTGCACTGTCAAGCGTCGGTCTGGGTCTTGCGTTAGGTGGCATGTTTGTACCGGTGGTTGCCTTTAGCATACAGAGTAATGGTTGGCGGATCACCTCCTTTGTGTGTGGCGTGGCGGTGATCGTGTTGGGATACCCCCTGGCTTGTATATTTCGTCGGCGACCCGAAGATTTTGGACTGACTGTCGATGGCTTGGGTGCAACTCGAGGCGCAGTTGATTTGACCGCGAAGCCCGAAGAAAATAACGAGCCAGAATTTACTGCGCGTCAAGCTTTGCGCACCCAATCGTTTTGGTTACTGTCAGCCGGGCACGGCGTGGCCCTGATCGTGGTGACAGCTGTGAATACGCATGCCATTAACCATATGCGCATTTCGTTGGGGTATACCATTTCACAAGCTGCTGTTTACATCACGCTCATGACCGCTTTTCAGGTGGTAGGCGTGGTAATCGGTGGTTGGCTTGGCGATAAGCTACGTAAAAATCGAATGTCAGCAGTCTGTATGCTGATGCACATGACCGGTCTGTTGATGCTGACCTATGCAGGTGGCCCGGCGATGCTAATTGGGTTTGCAGTGTTGCACGGCTTAGCCTGGGGCGTTCGTGGCCCGTTCATGCAGGCGATTCGCGCAGATTATTTCGGGCGCAAGTCTATCGGAATGATTCTTGGCTTATCTGCGCTCTTGACTGCGGTGGGGCAGGTGGCTGGCCCCTTGCTTGCGGGCATCATGGGCGATGCGACAGGTAATTATTTGCTCGGCTTTACCGTGTTGGCCTTGATCTCAGGGGCGGGCTCCGCCTTGTTCTGGTTTGCAAAACCCCCTCCGATGCCATTAAAGGGTTCCTAAACGTACGGTTCAACGGTATGCTTTGTTTCTGGGGAAGTAAGAAAATATAAAACGGAGTAGAGACAAATGAATACAAATATGTCCAAATTTGCAACGCAAACATTGCGATACATAGGTCTGTCGATTTTAGGTGTGGGATTGGTGAGTGCGGCATTGCCAGTCAGCGCACAAACTTGGCCCGCCAAGCCGATACATTTGATTGTGGGCTTTGCACCAGGCGGCGGCACAGACATCGTCGCACGAGCGCTCAGCGTGAACATGACGACGGCCTTAGGCCAGTCAATCGTTGTTGAAAACAAAGCGGGTGCTGCGGGCACCATCGGCGCAGATTACGTGGCGAAGTCGACGCCTGATGGCTATACCTTGTTGATGGGGCATTCAAACTCGAATGCGATTTCACCCTTTGTGTTAAAAAATATTCCTTACAACCCTGCGACTGACTTTACGCCCATTACGTATTTAGGTTACGTGCCCAATGTCTTGGTGGTCAATGTGGCCGTGCCAGTCAAAGATGTGGCTGAACTGATTGCGTTGGCCAAGACCAAGCCCGGTATCTTGACCTATGGCTCGTCAGGTATCGGTAGTACTCAGCATTTAGCCGGTGCGTTGTTTTCACAAATCGCAGGCATTTCGCTGAACCATATTCCTTATAAAGGTAGCGGGCAGTCCATCATTGATTTGCTGGCGGGCCAAATTACGATGAACTTTGATACGTTGCCACCGGTGCTTGAGCAAATTCGTTCTGGCAAGCTCAAAGCGCTTGCAATTTCAACTCCAAAGCGGTTGTCGCAATTACCAAATGTTCCGACGTTTACCGAAGTTGGTATCAAGGGTTTTGATGTCACAAATTGGTACTCGATCATGGGGCCAAAGGGCATGCCGCCGGCACTGGTTGCGCAAATCGACAAGGCAGTCAAAGCTGCAATGGCAGATCCAAAAACCAAAAAAACACTCGAAGAGCAAGGCTTACAAACTGAGGGTGCAGCTACACCTGAAGCCTTTGCTACCTTTGTGCAAAGCGAATTAGTCAAATATAAACAGCTGGTTCAAACACTCAATATCAAAGCTGACTGAGTGCCATGTCAAATATTTTTCATCGTGCGCCCCGACAAAAATTACCCACTGTTGTTGAGGGGCACGGGATTGAATTGATTGACAGCACCGGTAAGCGCTATCTGGATGCTTCAGGTGGTGCTGCTGTGTCGTGTTTAGGACACAGTCATCCCCAAGTTGTACGCGCGATTCAGCAACAACTCGACCATATCGCCTATGCGCACACGTCATTTTTTACCAATGAGCCTGCTGAGCAATTGGCCACGACACTTGCGCAGGCAGCACCCGGCGATTTAAATCATGTGTTCTTTGTTTCAAGCGGCTCTGAGGCAATCGAAGCCTCGTTAAAGTTAGCCCGGCAATTTTTTGTTGAACGAGGCGAAACTCAGCGCAGACATTTTATTGCTCGACGTCAAAGCTATCACGGCAATACTCTTGGAGCCTTGGCCATTGGTGGTAACGCAGGCCGCCGAGAGCCGTTTCTGCCGTTGCTTGTTGCAGCCCATCACGTGTCGCCCTGTTACGCTTATCGCGAGCAGGGCACGCAAGAAAATGATGCGCAATATGCACAACGCTTAGCAACTGAACTCGAAGCCAAGATTATCGAAGTTGGGCCTGATACAGTCGCGGCCTTCGTCGCTGAAACTGTTGTGGGGGCCACGGCAGGTGCGTTAGCACCCGTTGGCGATTATTTAAAACGGATTCGTGCGGTCTGCGATCGTTATGGTGTATTGCTGATTTTGGATGAAGTGATGTCAGGCATGGGCAGAACAGGCCATCTGTTTGCTTGCGACGAAGATGGCGTGGCGCCCGATATCATTGCAATTGCAAAAGGCCTTGGTGCAGGCTATCAGCCAATCGGTGCAATGATTGCCTCGACACGTATTTACGACACGATTGTGGGTGGCAGTGGTTTTTTTCAACATGGGCACACCTACGTTGCACATGTGGCGGCTTGCGCTGGTGCGCTCGCTGTGCAGCGTGTGATTCAAGAAGAGCATTTGCTAGACAACGTAAAAGAGCGCGGCGAGCAGCTGCGTCAATTGCTACGCGAGAAATTTTCCAATCACCCTAATGTGGGCGATGTGCGCGGCAGAGGCTTGTTTGTTGGCATAGAGTTTGTGCAAGACCGCGCAAGCAAAGCCCCTTTTGATCCAACGCTTAAAGTACACGCTCAGCTTAAGGTCAGTGGTATGCAGCACGGGCTACTGACGTATCCCTCAGGTGGCACGGTCGACGGCGTGCGAGGCGATCACGTGTTGTTGGCACCGCCTTTTATTTGTACCGAAGCTGATATTGAACGGATCGGCGAGCGCTTTGTTAAAGCTGTTCACGCCGTCTTGCCTTGAGTTTGAAAAACACTCGCTAGACCTGTTCGAGGCGCGGGGCGCCGCGAACACTGATCAGGTCTGCAGTGACCTCACTGAGATCTTTACACCCCAGTAGGGCCAGATCGCGATCAATTTCAGTGCGCAAAATATCGACAACCTTCGTAATGCCCTCGGTACCTGCTACCGCGGCGCCGTAAAGTTGAGGGCGACCCATAAAAACAAGTTTGGCACCGAGGGCGATGGCTTTGAGCACGTCAGTTCCGCGCCTAAAGCCCCCGTCAATCAACACCGAGAAGGTCTTGGGCACGCTGCGAACCACATCGGGTAGGGCTTGCAGAGGCGCAATCGAGCCGTCGAGTTGCCGACCGCCATGATTCGACACAATTAATGCATCCATCCCTGTAGCAGCCGCGAGTTCTGCGTCTTGAGGGTGCATCACACCTTTCACAAGAAGTTGACCAGACCAGCGATCACGCAGCCACTTCAGGTCTTCCCAGCTCAAGCGATCACGTCCTGCCCGAAAGCCATCAGTGGTGTTTTCTGTAATAGAGGGCCCCATCGTTTCGTACATGTTCACAAAGCGGGGCGTGCCCGTGCTGAACATTGTCTTAGCAAATACCTCAAGCAACCAACGCGGATGCATCAAGCCACTGCCGATCAGCTTGCCGGTGAGTTGAAACGGAATCGTGAAGTCATTGCGCTGATTGTTTTCACGATTGGCGCCTACGCAGGTGTCAATCGTGACGACGATAGTTTTTACACCCGCCGCGTCAAGGCGGTCTGCGATGTTGCCGATTCGCGTGCGGTCGCCCGGAAAATAACCTTGGTACCAACCT